>Ga0136636_10000017_pt1 | contig 55019 bp, 46 predicted proteins | sample AntDrymUQ8522106_2_FD_104653 | JGI IMG/M metagenome (GOLD analysis project Ga0136636, IMG submission 104653) | Polar desert sand microbial communities from Dry Valleys, Antarctica - metaG UQ852 (21.06) | ecosystem: Environmental > Terrestrial > Soil > Desert | place: Antarctica: Dry Valley... | reverse complement strand
TTAGAACGTGAAAAATGTGAGTCAGGTTATATTTGTGCAGGAACCCCTGCAAAAAAAGTCAAAGAGCTTTCTCCCGAAACTTTCAAAGAATATATAGGTAGGATCGCAAACAATTATATGATGTATGCAGATTGGTTCCGATGATTATTTCACCTCATTGAAGAACCACAATTCCTGATCATCCTCAGGCACTCCGTTGTAATTGACGCAAACTTCTTCGCCCACTTGGACATCATGGATGGTGTAAAAACAGATTACTTCCTCTTCAAAATCTACTTCATACCTCGCATTGGGTTGATAACTGTGGTTGTACAATGAACCATAGCCAAGTGCTATCGCACAATGATCATCGTTTTCTCCCCACATGAAATAGTAATCGTGCAGCTTGGTTTTATGAATCAACTCTAGGTCAACCTTGCTGCAAACTATAACTGGGCAGATCTCTATCAAGCTGTCAGATGCAATGAATTCGGCAGTGTAAATGCCTCTTCCCTTGCGTGCAGTCTGTGCGACATAAAGACCTGGTACTCGCGTGAAGGCACTCATTTTCGTGAAATATAAACTCCTAAAAGTATAAAACTCATTCCAAATACATGCAATAGTGTGAAATGTTCCCCATCCCATATTCCGAGCATAATAGCCGTGATAGGGATGATATAGGTTGTCATGGAACCAAACAGGGCGTCCGTCTTTTGCACCAAATCAAAGAAAAGAATACTGGCTAAAAATGTACCCATTAAGCCCAATACCACAATTGATCCCAGAGAAACTATCGCGTCAGGTTTGGTTTGAAGCATTTCTTGGAAATCTGTATAAAACAATATACCTAATGCAGGAATACTCAAAAATTGAAATGCTACGGAACTTAAAACAATTGGATTTATATCGCTCAGATGGGTTTTGACGGTATTAACAGAAATGGCATAACACATCGTAGCAAGTACAATCAACATAGCTGAACCGATATGGGAGTCTTGCCCTGTGGTTTTGCCAAAGAATACCAGACAAGCCGCACCCAAAAGGCCAAGTCCAACGCCAATAAATCGGGAAGGTGATGGCTTGTTGCCATAAAGCCAAATACCTACCAGAAAAGTGAACAATGGAGTCAACGAATTCAGTATGCCTGATACAGTACTATCTATGTGCAACTGCGCAAAGGAGAATAAAAAAGCGGGAACTCCGCTTCCGGCAAGTCCTACTATTGCAAAGTGATGCCAGCGTGACCAATCTATTTTTTTCCAGTGAAAGATCGTAAATGGTAGAAATGCAATTGCTGCCACGGCAATTCTCAAACTGGCAACCTGAACAGGGGTAAATGAAAGCAAACCTCGTTTGATCAGAATAAAGCTGCAACCCCATATCAATCCCAGCATCCATAAAGCTATCCAGTTTTTGGTGGTTGGGGAATGGCTTTGTGTATTCATTGGGTGCAAAGGTAGCTTTTTCACTCGGATTCAAAGCTGGATTCAGCCTTACATCTAAATTGTTTCTCGATAAACGGATAGCTGATTGCTTGGATCCCAACATGTATTACACACAATATTCACAAGTTGAATTTAAAAGGTCGAACAGGTTTGATTTGGACACTTATTTCAGGCTGCCATAGATGATATTCATAATTTTTCCTTGAAAGTCATGTCCATTTGAATTGGGATTTTGTTGGGTCATGATGAGGCATGTCAATTTTTCCTTTGGATCAGCCCAATAGCTTGTGCCATAATAGCCACCCCATGAAAAAGAACCTTCATTCTTCATAATCCGATTGCCAGTTTTTTGGGAAGTAAGCTCAAATCCCAAACAAAAATTGTCATCTCCATAAATCTTGTTTTCCAATTGAGGACTCAACATGAGTTCAACTGTACGTCTGCCCATTATTTGCTTGTTGTTGTAACGACCACCATTTAGCAGCATTTGCAAAAAAATAGCGTAATCAAATGCCGTGGAACTTAAGCCCGCTCCACCTGAAAAATATGTCTTTTGAATCAATGGATATTGTGGATCAATATCTCGAAATGCAGGCGACCACGCAATGATTTTCTGATTTGAATCTTCGGTGTAGACAGTTGCTAATCTGTTGGCTTTGTTGGCTGGCACATTAAAATAGCTGTCTTTCATGCCAAGTGGTTCAAAAATATGATTTCTGAAATAGCTATCCAATGACTCCCCGCTTATAATTTCAATCAGGCATCCCAGTAAATCAGAATTTAAACCATAAGTGAATTGATCACCTGGATGGTGCAACAAGGGAAGCTTTCCTAATAGTTTCATTTTGCTAAGCAGAGCTTCATTGAAATAACCCAAGCCGGAAGGAATCTTGTTTTTGGCATAGATAGCCTGCATGGTTTCTGAGCCTATTGCTGCATAGTCTATTCCTGAAGTGTGGGTCAATAAATCCCTGAATGTTATTTCACGCTTGGCAGGTACAGCAATGAAGCTTGAATCTTTTTCATTGAAGGTTTTAAGAACTTGTGGGTTCCCAAACTCTGGAATAAAATCAGAAATATTTTGATCAAGGCCTAGTTTACCTTGTTCAAAAAGCTGCATGGTAGCAAAACTAGTAATGGCCTTTGTTTGGCTCATGATTCTAAAAATGGCATCCGGATTCATTGGTTTTTTGCTCACAAGATTAGCGTATCCATGCCCTTTGTGATAAACGACCTGATTGTTTTTAACTATCAATACAACCGCCCCTACCAACCAATTATTTTCAAGATGAGCTTTTAGCAGGGTATCAATGTTGGACAGCCGTTCACTACTAATACTTTTATTGCGTTTTACCGATTTTGATAATGTTTGTGAGTTAAGGCTTTGACTCAACAGTAATGTCAGAAAAAACAGAAGGACATTCTTCATTTTTGAGGCTTTGAATTTTTTACAGCAACTGATTTTGCTTCTTGCTCAACAGACAAAAAATAAAATCTTAAGCCCAAAACTACTATTTTAGCTGTTAAGAAATCATGAATGGCTTAATACTTTTATTTTAACCCAAATTCAGCGTTAGGCGCTGAATTGACGAAATTTTTGATCGTTGCAGAAATTAGTTAGATAATACCTCGACAAAAACAAACATTGCCGTCCACTTAAGATGCTTTGCTCAGTGGCAAAATCCAGTAATGTAGTATTCAGATAGTATTTGAGTCTCGTTCATAAAGATCAACCCAATTACATAAATAACTCCATCAAAGAATATTATTTGTCCAGAACCTTAGTTTGCCCAAAATTTAACAATAGCAGCTGAATTTGTGTTCATTTTGATCATTTTATAAGAACATCCAGTTCGATTCTGAATGGTATTAATTCTTTCTGAACAGAATATCTTACTTAACTTTGGGCAATGAACCGTCTCGATGAAATTTTGATATTGGGTATTACACAAAAGCCTATCAGCTTACAGCAACTCTCCAAAAAGAAGTTAATGATAGTGAATACTGCCTCCGAATGTGGTTATACTCCCCAGTATGCTCAATTGGAAGAACTTTATCGTGAAATGAACGGCCTGGTCAATATTTTGGCATGTCCCAGTAATGATTTCGGGTCACAGGAACCTGCGGATAATGAGGTTATTGCTCAATTTTGCGCTTCAAAATTCGATATCACTTTCCCGATTTCAGAAAAGATAAAAGTAATAGGTGCAGATGTCCATCCACTTTTTTATTGGTTCTCTGACATTTTACGCAATGGAGTCAAATCGGCAATACCTCAGTGGAATTTTAATAAATTTTTAGTTGAACCTGGTGGGCAGTTCTTCACAGATCTTCCTACTTCAGTATCTCCATTGGATGAAGAAATTGTTAATTGGATAATGTCCCCATCATGAAATTTGCAAACATACCAGGGCATCTTCCACTTATTGATAACATTAGGAAATCTATTCTAAATGGCAGAGTTCCTCATGCGCAGATGTTTGTAGGTGCAAGCGGGTATGGAGTTTTGCCCTTGGTGCAGGCTGCCATTCAGTATTTGATGTGTTTGGACAGAAGCGATTTAGATTCATGTGGAGTATGCGCCAATTGCCGCAAGAATGAGAAGATCATTCACCCTGATGTACACTGGACCTTCCCAGTATTTGGTGGAAATGAAATAAGTGATCATTTTATACAAACTTTTAGGACAAAATTGTTGGATAACCCATTTTTGTCTATTGGTGATTGGATAGAATCGCAAGATGCAGAAAATAAGTTGTTCAATATTACTTCAGCAGAATGCCATCAGATCGTCAAAAAACTTAATTTTCAGGCATACGAAGCGGATTGTAAAGTTCATGTATTGTGGATGGCAGAATTTTTGGGCAATGATGGCAATCGATTGCTTAAATTGATTGAAGAGCCACCTGCAGATACCTATTTGTTTTTAATCTGTGAGGATTTGGATCGCGTTATTTCTACAGTCACTTCTCGCTGTCAAATAGTAAAAGTTCCACCATTTCATGACAATGAAATAATAAAAGAACTCGTTGAAACCGAAGGCTTAGAGGAGCAGCAAGCCAAACACATAGCCAAACTGGCATTTGGTGACATAGTGGATGCGCGTAAATTAATGGACAGAACTCCTACCGATTTGGGACAACTATTTGTAGAGTGGTTGCGTAAAAGCTATGTAGGAAATCCTATCGAGTTGACCAATATCTGCGATTCTATTGCTTCACTTAACAGAGAGGAACAAAAGAAATTTATCCAATATGCCACTGCGTGGCTTGAGGAAATGCTCAATCAAAAGGTAACAGGTCAAGTGCGAAGACTCGAAGGGGATGAACTTCAAGCTGCTTTAAAATTAGGTGGATTACTTAATTTGCACCAAATAAACGAACTTTGTGAAATATTGGACCACGTAGGTCTGGCTATAACCCGAAATGCGAACTCAAAACTTTTGATGTTGGATACTTCAATTCGGATCAAAAGGATTTTTAAAAAAGAATTGGCGGCCCCAAAACCGCTGTATAGATAAACAAACTAATTATGGCATGTACAAGTTGTTCTACTGGTGGTGGATGTAGTACCACAGGTTGCGGAAGTGGAGGTTGTGCCTCCGGAGGATGTAACAGATTGAACTCATACGACTGGCTATCAGCCATGGCAATAGATAATTCCAATGAAATGGAAGCCGTAGAAGTTAGCTTTAAAAGTGGAGCTTCTAAAGGGTTTTTTAGAAATCCCGCCCGAACAAATGCCTTGACGGGTGATTGGGTGGTCGTGGATACCGGTTCTGGATATGATGTTGGAAAAATAAGTCTTTCTGGAGCTTTAGTTTCCATACAGATGAAGAAAAAAGGCATGAAAAAAAATGCCGTTCTTACTGAAGTTCAACGTATTGCCAATGAACGCGATATCCAGCGCATGCAGGAAGGTCGTGCGCGAGAGAGAGACATCATGATTCAAAGCAGGGTTATTGCCCGTTCATTGAATGTTGATATGAAAGTGTGCGATGTTGAAGTTCAAGCGGATCACCGAAAAGCTACTTTTTTCTATACTGCTGATGGTCGTATAGATTTTAGAGAGTTGATTAAAATGTATGCCAAGGACTTTCATGTCAAAGTAGAAATGCGGCAAATAGGCGCTAGACAAGAATCATCAAGATTGGGTGGTATTGGTTCATGTGGTAGAGAATTGTGTTGTAGCACTTGGTTGACTGACTTCAAATCAGTTTCAACAACTGCAGCCAGATATCAAAATATTGCAATCAATCAAACAAAATTAAGTGGACAATGCGGTCGTTTGAAATGCTGCTTGAATTACGAATTGGATACTTATATGGAGGCGCTTGATGCTTTTCCTGATAAAGCAGATCGAATTGAGACAAAAGCGGGCTTGGCTGTATTGGTAAAAACTGATGTGTTCAAAGGTCTTTTGTACTATGCTTATGCCAAGGATCACGGGCGTGGCAAATTTTATGCGCTTGAGGTAACTCAAGTTCACGAAATGATCACCAACGCCAAGAAAGGTCTTCTGGTTGAAAGTCTGGATTCTGTAAAAGTAATTCTGGATGCTGGTAAAGAAGTTGAACCGGCTTACGAAGATGTAACTGGTGCAGTGGAATTGCCACCAGATGTTAGGAAGAAGAAAAAGAAAAAGAAGCCAAGTAACAACCGACCAGGGAATCCGAATCCCAACAGGAATCCAAATCCGGACCCGAATCCGAATCAAAATACTGAAGCTGGGCCTAATCCAAATAATACCAATCAAAACAGACCACCAAGGCCACCAAATCCAAATAATCCGCCTAGGAAGCCAAACCCCAACCAACAAAATCCGAACAATCCTCACCACCGAGGTGATGAGAATAGTCTAAACGATAATAAGGCTTAATTCATGAATTACGATGTGATAGTTATTGGCTCTGGACCAGGAGGTTATGTTGCTGCCATCAGATGCGCTCAATTGGGAATGAATACTGCAATAATAGAGCGTTACCCAACTCTTGGAGGCACATGTCTCAATGTTGGATGTATTCCTTCTAAAGCACTTTTGGATTCATCAGAACATTATCACAATGCCAAAGAAGTGTTCAAAACTCACGGTATTTTGCTCAATGATTTGGCAGTAGATATGCCTCAGATGATCGCCCGGAAATCACAGGTGGTTCAAGAGAATGTAGCAGGTATTCAATTCCTGATGAAGAAGAATAAAATTACTGTCCACACAGGACACGGAAGTTTTGTGTCTGATACTGAAGTTGACGTACAAAAGCCCGATGGAACCACTGAACGTTTGACAGGCAAATACATCATCATAGCAACTGGATCAAAGCCAATTGTTCCCCCATCCTTTCCCTATGATAAAAAAAGAGTCATTACCAGCACCGAAGCTTTAAATATTCAGGAAGTGCCTGAAAGTATGGTAGTGGTTGGAGGTGGAGTAATAGGCCTGGAGCTGGGGAGCGTGTATGCCCGATTGGGTACCAAAGTAGAAGTAGTAGAATTTGCCGATCGTATCATACCCAGTATGGACAGCGATTGCAGCAGAGAATTGATGAGATCAATGAAGAAACTTGGCGTGAAATTTCACCTCAAACACAAAGTTGCAGCCATTATTGCCAAAAATAATAGTGTTCAAGTTATGATAGAAGCTGCCGAAGGCGGAATAAGTTTTGAACTGGAAGTTGACTATTGCTTGATAGCTATTGGCAGAAAAGCATATACAGATGCACTCGGCTTGGATAAAGTAGGCATTGAAGTAGATGATCGAGGAAGAATACAAGTTGATGAACATTTGAGAACTGCAAAGCAAAATATCTTTGCAATAGGTGATGTGATTCAAGGTGTGATGCTGGCGCATAAGGCAGAGGAAGAAGGAGTATTTGTAGCAGAAACCATAGCAGGTCAAAAGCCGCACATCGACTACAATCTGATACCTGGAGTAGTTTATACCTGGCCTGAAGTAGCCGCAGTTGGGCAAACTGAAGAACAATTGAAAGCGAGTGGAGTTCCTTATAAAGAAGGAAAATTCCCTTATAAAGCACTAGGCAGAGCTCGTGCAAGTATGGATTTGGATGGTATGGTCAAGATTTTGGCGCACAAGGACACAGATGAAATACTGGGTGTGCACATTGTGGGAGCCAGAGCAGCTGATATGATCATGGAAGGCGTAGTATTGATGGAGTTCAGGGCATCAGCCGAAGATGCTTCAAGAATGTCACATGCCCACCCCACTTATTCAGAAGCATTCAAGGAAGCAGCATTGGCCGCTACTGCAAATAGGCCAATTCATTTATAGTGCTGCCTCAGCTGTAAGATTCTTGTTTTATTTTGACAAATTTATTTTGAGTTGCATAAGACGCGAAGAATTTCTATTTTTAGCTGATACAATAAAGGGTGGCGAATATTTAACAGGTTTAAAAGTTGTAATATGAATTTCCAAGATGTGATGCAAGAACTTGAGAGATTGGGTGATGCGCAAACAAAAAAGACGCTGATGAAGCACGGTGCCAAAGAACCATTTTTTGGTGTAAAAGTGGCAGATCTGAAAACCATATTGAAGAAGACTAAGAAAAATCACGAGTTGTCCTTAGAGTTGTTCGCAACTGGGAATTCAGATGCAATGTACCTGGCTGGATTGATGGCTGATGAAACAAAAATCACTAAAGATCAACTCAATGAGTGGGTTGAAATGGCTTATTGGTCCTACCTCAATGAGTTCGCAGTGCCCTGGGTCGCATCAGAAACGAAACATGGATTCGAATTGGGGCAGAAATGGATGCAATCTGATAAAGAAACCATTGCAGCTGCAGGTTGGGCAACTTTGTCCAGCTATGCAGCAGTCATGCCCGATGAAGAATTGGATATTGAACGATATAGTCAATTACTCGACCACATTGCCAAAGAAATACACAGCGCTCCAAATAGAGTAAAGCAAACCATGAACGCCTTTGTGATAGCTATTGGCACTCACATCAAGGATTTAACCGATAAATCGCTCGCCATTGCTGCTCAAATAGCTAAGGTACATGTAGATATGAATGGCACGGCCTGCAAAGTTCCAGACGCAGTAGAATACATCAATAAAGTAATGACCGCAGGCAAAATTGGCAATAAACGTAAAATGGCAAGGTGCTGATTACTTGATATGGATACTGATTTTCATTCAATTCTTTTCATAAAATCTCCTATTGTTGTCTACAATTCCAAGGAGAACAAATCTTTTGGGAACTTTGGTTTGATTGGCAAAAGTCAGTTCAATTGATTTTTGTGCTAAAAAGATAATTTTCTAATACAAAAAACCCCACATCCAAAACAGAAGCGGGGCGGATCACCAAACACTTGATAAGTATGATTCTTTAACTGAGTTATTTTTTAGTTGGAACTGGAATTCGTTTTAAGCCTGCCAAGGTCAGGGCTGATTAGCGGGTACCAGCTTCAGGATCTATCATCATTGGGTTTTGGCCATTGCTGATTATGACTTTTGCGTTAGGAGATTGTGCCAGTTGAAGCCAAGCCTCGATGGCCCTGAACTGTAATATTCGGGGATTCAAGCCTTCAGAAATTATTTTTTGTGCATCTCTTTCTCCCTCTGCTTGAATTCTTTTGCGGTCAGCTTCTCTGCGAGCTTCTTGAAGTACAAACTCCATACGCAAGGCTTGTTGTTCAGCTTCCAGCTTTTCTTCAATTGCTTTAGTTAGGTTTTTAGGAAGCTGAATACTTTTTAGCAAAACTGCTTCAATTGTAATGCCCTTATTTCCCATAGTTTTCATCATTAGATCACGAATAGCAATTTCTATCTCGCCTCGGTTGCCGGTATGCATATCTTTTGCAAAGTACTTCGATGTGACATCAGCTATTGAGGAGCGGAATACTGGAAGTATTACAGCAGCCTCATATTCTTGACCTATGCTACGAAGTACATCGGGTGCTTTCTTAGGCATCACGTTATAAAGTATTGAAACTTCAGAACCAATGGTAAGCCCTTCTTTAGACGGGATGTTTACATTCACCTCCATGTTATTGGTTCGAGTGTCAACCTTTACTATTGTTGAAGAGAATGGATTGTAAAGTTTGAGGCCGCTCGTATAGACGTCGTCACGGTATTTTCCAAAAGTTCGTTTTACACCTACTTCGCCTTGTCGGACCACTGTACAGCTAGTGATTAAAGCACAAAATCCTATTGCCAAAAGCACATTTAATTTTTTCATGTTGTAAATATTTTATCATTTTCGCTCATTCGATGTAAATATAACTCTTGAAATATTATATTGTTCATGAAATGCAGATAAAATATTACTTAAAAAAATGTTAAGGCATTTTTAAGCCAAATATATGACGGATTACGTATTTATTTATCGATAAATAAATATTACTAGTCTATTTTTATGAGTCACAAATGGATATAAATATTATACTTTAAAGTACTGAAATTCAGTTAAATAATAAATAAGAATGTCGAAAATATTTCAACAATAATTTTATGTTTGAGTAGTGAAATAAAAATTATGGAATTTTTGTAGTAGGAGCTGATAATACCCATTTCAATTCAAATGAGGTTCAAGAGAAGACCTGAATAATAGGAAACTAAAAAGCTTCAGAAAGCGAACCAAAAAGCCAAGACCAACATTTCACGAACGAGAATAGACTAATTTTATTTCTTAGTTTGCTGATCTTGATCATTGGTGTCCGTCTTGGCGCGTTTATTTTTTTTCAATGATTCATGCAGCATCCATTCCATCTGACCATTAATTGATCGGAATTCATCTGCAGCCCATTTTTCAATTGCTTTCAATGTGCTTTCTTCAATACGCAATACAATTTGTTTGCGAGCCATATCAGCTTAAGGTACCTGTATTGATAATCGGGTTAGCATCTTTATCTCCGCAGAGCACAACCATCAAGTTACTGACCATTGCGGCTTTTCTGTCGTCATCCAATTCAATAACTTTTCTTTTTGACAGTTCGTCAATTGCCCTCTCGACCATTCCTACAGCACCTTCAACTATTTTGTAACGAGCGGCAACTATTGCTTCGGCTTGTTGGCGCTTGAGCATAGCTCCAGCTATTTCTTGTGCATAAGCCAAATATCCAATTCTTGCTTCAAGCACTTCAATTCCGCTGATTGATAGTCGTTCTTTGATCTCAGCTTCAAGGCTTTCATTGATTTCCTCAGTTCCACCGCGTAGGGTCAATTCATGGTCATGTTCCATGTTGTCATACGGATACATGTGAGCCAATTTGCGCACTGCAGCGTCAGTTTGCACTCTGACAAATGCCTTGTAGTCATCTACTTCGAATGATGCTTTAAAGGTGTCAGACACTTTCCAAACCAAAATCACACTGATGTCAATTGGGTTACCGCGTTTGTCATTCACTTTCATTCTGTCTGACTCAAAGTTTGATGCACGCAATGAAATTGCTTTTTTCTCGAAGAATGGATTTACCCAAAAGAAGCCGTTGTCTTTGGCAGTTCCTTTGTAATCACCAAACAATACCAGTACTTTTGATGAGTTTGGATTGTTGATAAAAAAGCCAATTGGCAAAATAATGGCTATTAAGCCCATGACCACAGCCAACCAAATGATTTTTAGTTGAAAAATGGCAAAATATACTCCAAATGCCAATACAAGCCAAAAGGCAAGCATTAAAAATCCTGAAATTGCTTTGTAAGATGTTTCTTTCATAATGATATCGTTTTGATATCACAAAGATTGCTTTATTTGCTTCAAATGAGCAAGTTTATTCTGATGTGTTATTCACTTTAATCGACGAATGGGTGTTTTTCTCATAGACCGAGGCAAAAGCGAACTGCCAGTTTGTAGTGGCTGATTGAAATTATCTGAAAGAAACTAAGAAATTGATTGTTTATGGTAAAAACTATTCACCTTTATTGGCCAATTGCCCACAGGCTGCATCGATATCCAACCCACGGCTTTTGCGAACTGTAATCATGGCTCCACTTTGTCGTACCAATTTAGCAAAATGATCTACTTCTTTAAAGTCAGCTCTTTTGTAAGGAGCATCATCGATTGGGTTGTATTCAATGACATTTATTCTGCCCGGAACCTTACGGACTATCTTTATCAAATTGTATGCATCTTCAGCACTGAGGTTAAATCCACCCAGAGCAATATATTCATAGGTAATTCTATTCCCGGTTATGTCCATGAAGTATTTGGTCGCTTCTATCAAAGCTTCCAAATTGTTGGTATCATTGATTGCCATGATTTCGCTTCGTTTGACATCATCGGCGGCATGCAGACTCAGGGCCAAGTTCACTTTTGTACCGTCATCGGCCATCTTTTTGATCATTTTAGCCACTCCAGCTGTGCTGACCGTTATTCTTTTAGATGACATACCCAATCCATTGGGAGAGGTAATTCTGTGTATGCTGTCCATAACTGGTTTGTAAGCCAGCATAGGCTCACCCATACCCATGAATACCACATTGGTGAGAGGATGTCCATAATGGGCCATTGCCAATGCGCCCACAAGCTTTACCTGATCGTAAATTTCACCTGGTTCAAGATTGCGTTCACGTTGCATTTTACCTGTAGCACAAAAATTACATGCTAGGGAGCAACCTACTTGACAAGATACACAAACCGTAAAGCGGCTTTCTTTTTTGACTGGTATAAGTACAGCTTCAACCAAATGATCATCGTAAAGTCGCAGCCTCAATTTAATGGTGCCATCTTTACTTTGTTGGGTGGCATCTATTCTTATAGGACGAAAACAAAATTTTTCTTCGAGCTGCTTGCGAAGTTCGATGGGTAAGCTGCTCATTTCATGAAATGAGTTTACTCCATGCTTCCAAATCCATTCTGAAACTTGTTTGGCACGAAATGCAGGTAATTCCCAGTTTTTAAATTGTGCAATTAACTCATTGTCACTCAATAAACGGATATCTGGACGCTCTTTCATTTCACAAAGTTACCGCGATATTGTATGCCAATTCAATCAAACTTTGAAAATCGCCTTACCTTTGTTCAAAATAACGATTTATCATGGTAAAATTTGTCTGTACTTTCATATTGATTTTTCTTTGTAACTTATCCCAAGCGCAAATGAAATATGGCATTCGTGCTGGATTGTGCAGGTCAAGTTTGCAAGGCCCTTTTGAAAAAGACAACGCTGGAAATGAAATTGAAACTGCTGAAGCAACGACTGGTTTTGTGGTTGGTGCAACAGCTGGATATCAATTTACGGATATGTTTGGTGTGCGTGCCGAATTGTTGTACAGTGTCCATGGAGGTAAGAAAAGATTTGACTCTATGAATGCTTACCAACGTTTTATTACTGACAACGGCCAAGTTTTGATTGCTCAAGGTCAGAAGAAACAATTGTTATCAGTTTATAACAGCTATATCATGTTGCCAGTGTCAGTCCATGGTTTATTCTTTAAGCGTTTGGAGCTGTCTGTTGGAATTGGTCCTTCATTTTTGGTAAACAGCACGGGTAGTGGCGAAGTAAGCAATGTTCTGAGCAATAGTTCAGGCTTGGATAACAAAACTTTGATTCAAAAACTGGATCACAATTATTTTAGGGACAATCCTACAACTCGCTTAGGAGAAGAGAAGAAATTTTTATTTCAAGGGGAAGAAATAACTACACAAACTGATCTTTCAGCATATCAAAATTTTACAGAAAAGGATGGCAGTTATTACAATCCTATAGATTTGACATTCTTGGCTGGAGTCAGTTATTACTTGAACAATTCATTATTCATCGGTGCTAGACTATGCTATGGATTGAATGATGTAAGCAATACCAAATACGATATTTCACTTCAGGACTTGGATGCCAATAATAATTTCATAACCAGAGATGATTTTGACCGCAATTTCGATTGGCAGTTTATGGTGGGCTTTCAGTTTTAGAAAATATTGTACTTGAGGATACACCAGATGGCTCTAAATCCATCTTTAGCTCCTATTTTTTTTCCTTCAGCATAGGATCTTCCGTAGTAAGATATGCCCACTTCGTATATTCTGATATTGGGAATTCTCGATAGTTTAGCTGTTACTTCAGGCTCAAATCCGAAACGCCTTTCTTTCAGGTCTAGCCCTTGAATTATTTCACGCTTAAATAATTTATAACAGGTTTCCATATCTGTGAGGTTCAGATTGGTAAACATATTGGAAAGATTGGTCAAGAATTTGTTGCCAATAGAGTGCCAGAAGAATAATATTCGATGCGGCCTTCCTCCCATAAATCGGCTGCCGTAAACCACGTCTGCAAATCCATCCATTATCGGCTTTAACAGTATGCAATATTCTTCGGGATTGTACTCAAGATCTGCATCCTGAATGATCAGGTAATCACCTGAGGCGTGTTGGATGCCTGTGTGTAAAGCTGCACCTTTGCCTTTGTTGTGTTCGTGTTCTAAGTATTTTATCTTAAATTCAGGGTGAACTGACATGTATCGATCAAGTGCCCCTTTTGTATCATCCGTACTGCAGTCATTGGTAATAATGACTTCTTTTTCCATTCCTTGTGGCAACATTACCTGCCTCACCTTATCCAAGATCAGGTGGATGGTACGTTCTTCATTATATGCCGGAATAACAATTGACAACTTCAATGACATGAAATAAATATTCGGTTGTTTTCAGACTGCAATTCTACTCATTTCTATTGACTTTACCTTGGGATTCATCAAATGAAACCACAAAGGTGGCATCAAAGCAATCAAAATACTTCCTGGATAACCCAATGGAAGCTGAGGGCTTTTATCAAAATGACGTAATATTTGGTATTTCCTTGTTGACTTGAAATGGTGATCACTATGCCTTGTCAATTCATACAAAAAAATTCGGCCAAGTTCATGATTGCTATTCCAGCTGTGTGATTCATCGACAGGTTCAAATCTTCCGCTTGGTAATTTTCTTCTGCTTAAACCATAATGTTCGATGTAATTGACCGCTTCCAAGATTAGAAAACCTAGCACAGCTGAAATAATAGCCAGCAAAAGTCCCTTGGTGCTGAAGAAATAGTAAATACAGAGTAAATAGCTCAGTTGTATCAATTGAAACCAAATCATCTCATTCTTGATATTCAGCCATGATAAATTCATCTTCTTCAATCGTACGGCTTCTAGTTTCCAAGCATTGACGTAATTGCCATAAACGGAGCGAAAGAAAAAACTATAAATAATTTCTCCTTTTCTTGCTGAGGCTGGATCCTCGGCGGTAGCAACATTTTTATGATGGCCCAGGTTATGTTCAATGATGAAATGCATATAAAGCGCAGGAAGCAAAAGGATTTTGGCTAGCCATTGCTCAGCTTTATTCTGCCTGTGTCCGAGCTCATGCGCTACATTGATACCATCGGCACCAACCACTACCATGTTGCTCAAACAAATACCAACCCACTCAATTGTACTCAGGTTTTGTGTACTTACAATATAACACGACCAAATGACTATGCCATAAACAATTGGAATATTCAAATACAGCAAGAAATCGAACCATCTTTGCTTAGAACGCACTTCTTCCTCTTCAGGTAAAATATTGGCCGTCCGTTGATTGAGTAGTGGCTCAATCAATGGTATCAGCACAAAAGTTATAACAAATGCAGCGTAATACCACAAGCCACCATACCAAAGGCCTAAGGCAGCCGAAGCAGGCGCAACAAATGCAAACAAGTATTTTATGTCTTTCATGATACTAGTCTTAGTTTTGCAACGAATTGAACTTTTAAGCAAAGCTCAAGTTTAATACAAAAGTAATAGAGAACCAATATAAATGTCGCACGAATTCCATCGAGTAAAAGTAAATAAAATAATTTCAGAGACTGCTGAAGCCAATACATACTATTTTGAGGCAGAGGATGGGGATAAAATCCCTTACCAAAGCGGTCATTATGTCACCACCAAGTTTCTGATAAATGGAGAAGAATACCGGAGGGCATATTCTCTTTGCACTTCTCCTATAGACGGTGCAATAGGTTTTACTGTGAAAAGAGTGTTAAACGGAAAGGTTTCCAACTATTTCGCTGACCACATCAAAGAGAATAGTGTGCTGGAGATCATGTATCCTGAAGGCAGATTTACCTTGAATTTAGACCCGGCCAAGGGAAAAACCTATTACATGGTAGCTGCTGGAAGTGGTATCACACCTTTGATGTCGCACATTAAGTCGATACTCGAAATAGAAGCCAAAAGTGTAGTCTATCTGCTTTATGGCAACCGAAACGAAGAAAGCATCATCTTTAAATCTGCATTGGATGAAATGATGAGGGTTTACCGTGATCAATTATTTGTTCAATACACTTTGACGCAACCTAAGCGCGAAAAAGCATCGGGATTAGGTGGATTATTCAGTAAAGGAACCAGCAGTTGGTCCGGCAAAACTGGGAGAATTAATGCAAAGGGCTTTGAAGATTTCATGAATCTCAATCCGCCAATTCACAAAGAGGCAAATTATTTGCTCTGTGGACCAGGTGAAATGATTGATCAAATATCCAGCTATTTGCTTTCAAAAGAAGTAAGCAAGAAGAACATTCATGCTGAATATTTTACCAATGCCTCCACAAAAACAGACACTGCACCACTCAAATCAGGTGTTTCAAAGTTAAGTGTGCAGCTCGATGGTGAATGGATAGAAATGGAGTTGGATCGATCCAAAACCATTTTGGAAGCTATGATCGGGCTCAATAAAAATCCTCCGTATAGTTGTACATCAGGAGCTTGCTCCACGTGCATGGCCAAAGTCCTCAAAGGCAAGGTATCTATGGATATTTGTCATGCTCTAGAAGAGGCAGAAGTGAAAGATGGATACATACTCACATGCCAGGCAAGAGTTGAGAGTTCCGAGGTAGAGATCACGTATCAAGTATAACGATATACCAATATGATAGCCGATTCGTTATTATTATCAATTCATGACAAATAACACTGCGCAGAGTCAAGGATATTTATGACCTTTGTAGTCCAATTTCTAAAAAGTATGAGCAACATTCAAAGCAATTCTATGACTGATGGTACATTGGAAGTAACCATCAATATGCCAGTTTCAACTTATCGTCCTGCTTGGGAAGCTGAACTTAACAAACTGCAAAAGAAGGCTAATATCAAAGGTTTCCGTCAAGGTAAAGCGCCTATGAGTTATATCAGAACTCTTCACGGCGGTTCAGTACTTTATGATACCGTCTTTAAAATGGTAGATCAGGAATTAGAAGCATACCTGAAAGAGCATGGTATCCGATTTTTAGGTCAACCTCTTCCTTCAAAAGATCATGCCCCGCAGCCAATAAGTGAGAAGGACATGAAAGACCTCGAGTTCAAATTTGTGGTAGGTCAAGTACCTGCTTATGAGCTCAAAGGACTTGATAATAGTATTACAATCAAGCAATATGACCAAGAAGTAGCTGATGAAGAGATTATGGAGGAATGGAACAAAGTATTGTTGCAATATGGTAAATTGACTTCAGCTGATGATACCATTATTGAAAACGACTTGGTCAAAGCCAAAGCGATAGAAATGGAAGGATCTGTTCCTAAGGCAGACGGTTATGAAACTGAAATCAAGTTCTTGTTTGATTTTGTCACAAATGACGAACTGAAAACTGAACTGAAAACCAAAAAAGTTGGTGATTCCTTTTTCTGTCAAACTACTGACATGGAGCGTGAAAATGATAAAACCTGGAGTCGAAAACAAGTTTTCAATATCAAAGAAGAAGATGGCAGCGCGGTAGGCGATTTCTTTAAATGTACAATAGAGGAAATTACAAGAAGACACCCTGCTGATGTTAACCAGGAATTCTTAGACAGAATTTTTGGCGAAGAAAGTGGAATTACAGATGAGCAGGGAGCCAAAAACCGAATTAGAGAAGTTCTGACAATTAGAAGAAATAATCCTGCACTTGGATTGTTCCTAGCTGATATCAAAGATAAAATGATTGAAGCAAATAATTTCCCGCTACCTGAAGACTTTATCCTACGCTTAATTGAAGAGTCCAAAGAGGAAAAGCAAAAACGACCAGAAGGCAAAGAAAAGGATGATTTAATCAATGCAATACGCTGGAACTTGATCAGAGAAGATTTGTTGAAGCAATATAGCATCAATGTAACACCTGAAGAATTGAAGGATCAAGTCCTTGGAGATTTTGCAGCCAAAGTAGGAATTGATAGAAGCTATCCTGGCTTGGGTCAATTTGCTGATAAATTGATGGAAAACAAAGAATCAGTTCAAAATGCTTATTTGAACATTCAAGAGGGCAAATTACTTGAATCTATCAAAGACAAGTTCAATGCCGATATCGTCCTCATTTCAAAGGAAGAATTTGAGAACATGTTGAATGAAAGATTCCCTAAACCAGAGGCTCATGACCACGACCATGATCACGATCACGACCATGATCATGACCACGTGCATTCAAATCATGAGCATGCACATTAATTAAAAACTGACAATAAGGCAGCTGTTTTCTATTGGTACAACTGTTGATATAAATAGCATAATTAAATCAAATAAAATGATTCCTCAAGACGAATTTAAAAAATATGCCACCCAGCATTTGGGTATGAGCACCATGCATTTGGAGAAATATATGAATGTAACTGCACCTAATATTCACGCATTTACGCCTCAGGTAATAGAGGAGCGTCAAATGAATGTTGTTGGAATGGACGTATTCAGCCGTTTGATGATGGACCGTATCATCTTCATGGGTGTTCCGGTAACTGACTATGTAGCCAATGTCATTCAAGCGCAATTGTTGTTTTTAGAATCAACAGATCCTAAACGCGACATCCAAATGTTTATCAACAGCCCTGGTGGTTCGGTGATAGCAGGTCTTGGTATTTATGATACCATGCAATACGTGGCGCCTGACATCGGGACTATTTGTACTGGCTTGGCGGCATCAATGGGTGCAGTGTTGCTGGCTGCAGGAGCCAAGGGCAAGCGTACCTGCTTGTTCCACAGCCGTGTGATGATTCACCAGCCTATGGGTGGCATGCAAGGTCAGGTAACTGAAATGGAAATCAGCTATAAATTGATCAAGCAATTGCAAAAACAATTGTACGATATTCTTGCGCACCATACCGGTCAGCCTTATGAAGCGATTGAAAAAGATTGCGACAGAGATAATTGGATGCAAGCTGACGAAGCCAAGGCATACGGATTGGTTGATGAAGTCTTAGATCGCAATAATCCTCGTAAAAAAGAAAATGAAAAAGGGTAAACTCCAAATATGTTCTTTTTGTAATCAGCCTGAAAGCAGTCAACGCATGCTTCTGGCAGGTCCTGACGATGTATTGATCTGCGATAGTTGTGTTGAAAATGCATATTCTATTGTCAAGGAGCAAAGCAAAACCAAAGCAAAACCACGAGGCTTTGCACGCAAAAGCTTTACTCCCAAAGATCTCAAGCATCACTTGGACTTGTATGTTATCGGTCAAGATCAAGCGAAAAAAGTTTTGTCAGTAGCCGTTCACAATCATTACAAGAGATTGGGACAGCCAAGCGATGAGGAAGTAGAGATTGAAAAATCCAATATTCTCTTCGTTGGGCCAACTGGTACAGGCAAAACCTTATTGGCAAAATCAATTGCTAGATTCCTTGATGTTCCTTTTGCAATTGTTGATGCTACAGTGCTAACAGAGGCAGGCTACGTTGGTGAAGATGTTGAAAGTATTCTAAGCCGTTTGTTACAGGTTTGTGATTACGACATTGCGAAGGCTGAAAAGGGTATCATTTATATCGATGAAGTTGATAAGATTGCCCGGAAGAGCGACAATCCTTCAATCACAAGAGATGTTTCAGGCGAAGGGGTGCAGCAAGCATTGCTTAAAATGTTGGAAGGAACAGATGTGGCAGTGCCTCCTCAAGGTGGCAGAAAACATCCTGAGCAAAAGATGACTATGGTTAACACCCGTGAAATTCTCTTCATCTGTGGTGGAGCTTTCGATGGACTCGAAAAGGTTATTTCACGACGCATCAATAAACAAGTTATTGGTTATAAAGCAGTTGATAGTACTATTTTGGAGAAGGATGTTTTGAAATATGTTAACCACACTGACCTCAAGACTTTTGGCTTGATACCGGAGTTGATTGGTCGTTTGCCAGTTTTGGCACACTTGAATGCTTTGGATACTGAAACACTTTGCAGGATCTTAACTGAACCCCGAAATAGTCTCATCAAACAATACACCAAGTTGTTTGAGATTGAGGATATTGAATTAGAAATTTCAACAGATGCATTGCAGCTAATTGCAGAAAAAGCCTTGGAATTTAAGTTGGGAGCTAGAGGATTGCGAACAATATTAGAGTCCTTGATGCTAGAACCCATGTTTGAACTGCCGGGAGACAAATCAGTCAAGAAATTTAAAATAGATGTGGATTATATCAATGAAAAATTGGATCCCATCAAACTTCAATCAATAAAAGCAGCCTAATATGTTTACAATACCAATTTATCTCCGATTTGCCTTGATTGCAGCATTCATGATATTAGGTCCTCTATTGTGGGGAGTTTATGGATTTTGGTATGGCTTTCCATTTATACTCGTCGGTTTGATATTATTGGTTGGTTACTTCCTGATGGGTACTATCCAATCTGCTGCTATGTTGATGCAAAACATGAATTTTGATGCAGTTGAGCAAAGATTGTCACTTACCTTTTTTCCTCAATTCCTCTTCAAAGCCAATCGTGCATACTTGTATATGATACGAGGCACTTTGGCAACTTATAAAAAGGATTTCAACAATGCCGAGAAGTATTTGACATTGGCTCAAAGTACTGGATTGGCTACAGAAGCTGAGAATGGTACTGTTTTTTTTCAACTCGCCAATATTGCCGCTCAAAAGAATAACTGGCCACAAGCTCAAATTCATTTCAAAAAAGCCAAGGAATACAAAGTGACAGATCCTGAAATGAAGGAACAATTCAAACAGTTTGAGAAAGCAATGGCAAACCGTAGCATGTTTAATCCTGCCAATCGCGGCATGATGATGCAGCCTGGCGGCAAGCGCAAAAGACCTAAAATGAGATAAACATCTACTTTTTGTTATTCACCAAGTCAGAAATTTCATGACAAAAATATTTCATCCATTACTCTTTGGCTTTTTTGCACTGCTTCTAACATTAGGTGCTTGTAGCAAGAAAAGTAACGAGAAGGCAATTGAAATAACGCCGGGAGACCTGAAGAAGGAAGTGCTGAAAAATGTTGAAATTCTCTATTCCGACAGTGCGCAACTGCGAGTCAAGATTTCAGGTAAGGTCATGATTCGAACTTTGATCCCTGAAAATATGAAAGACGAATTTACGGATGGTGTGCTGGTAGACTTTTATGATGCATTTGGCAAAAAGACAAGTAACCTGAAGGCAGATTATGCCCTGAGATATCAAGATAAGGATGATATTTTGGTGAGTGGCAATGTGGTATTGACCTCTGAGAAGAATGAGACTATGGAGTCCGATGAACTCATTTGGAATAAAAAGCAAGAGCGGGTGTACACCGAAAAATTTGTCATGGTCAAGACCACCAAAGAACGAGCATGGGGACAAGGGTTTGAGTCCAATCAGAATTTCACCGCTTGGCAGATCAAAGGCTTTGAGGGTAAAATCAGGTCTGATAAAATAGATTCCAGTCAATAAACACAACACAAACAAAACCGCTGTTTCAATCGTTAAAGGATAGTATCCTTTATTATTGTGCCAGCTAATCAGTCAAGTAATTTTAGTTTTTTTAGACGATTGTTCCATATTGTGTGGTATTCCTTTCCGTGCAAATTGGTTTTATTGCATCTCCGCAATCAGCACATGTTGTTGATTTGTTGGTTTTTTTTAGTCGTTCTGATAACCGGAAAATTTGGAAGAATCTTTGGGATTCAGTTTTTATTTAGCGACGCTGAGTATCTGGGGCAAGTTAATCCAATTAGTTTTGGGTTTTTGGGCCTAGCATTCGGGGTGTTTGTAATGGTTTGGAACTTATCAGCGTATTTGATGAGTGCCTTTAGATTCCCCTTTCTTGCAGCCTTAAAAAGACCTTTTACCAAGTTTGTCCTCAATAATTTCTTCCTGCCACTGATTGTGTTTATTTTTTTGATTCAAACGATTATCCATACTCAATATTTTACTGAACAGAAGTCTGGATTATTGGTTTTTAGTTATGTTTTAGGATTTTTGGCTGGATTCGTTCTGATGGTTGGCAGTATTTCTGCCTATTTGTTTTTTACCAATAAAGATATCACGGCATTCGTTAGACAGGATATTGGTGTCCAGGAGGAACTTCCTGAAATAAGTAGACAAAAACTAGAGTCATATCATTGGAAAGTTGAAACTTATCTCAGCGAATGGCTGCGTCCACGTTTGGTGCGCAGTGTGGCGCATTATCCCCATGAAATTCTACAGAAAGTGTACCGTCAGAATCATTGGAATGCCTTTCTTTTGCTTTCAATCGGTGTAGTTACTTTGGTTTTTTTTGGCACATTAGCTGATCATCCCATTTGGTTTATTCCTGCAGGAGCAAGTATTCTTCTCTTGCTAAGCATGCTTATGATGGTGAGCAGTGCGGTTACTTTTTGGTTTCGAAAATGGAAATTCATCGTATTTATTTTTTTAATAGTAGCACTTAATTGGCTTACCAAAACTGGTGGAGGAGGTTTTGGACACAAAGTGATTGGATTGAATTACAGTGGCGCCTTACCTGAATATAAGTCTGATGTAGATTACGATTATGAAGATGAGGTAAAAGCACAGCATGATAAACGAAAAGATGAAAAATCTTTAACTTTATGGAAACAGAGACAAAATAGAGCAACTCCTCCCGCATTATTTTTGTGTGCAAGTGGAGGGGGGCATCGCGCTGGTTGGTGGACCGTCCAAGTGCTAAAAAACTTAGATAGAAACTTGAATGAAAAACTAATGAGTCAAACAGTTTTGATGTCAGGCGCCTCTGGCGGTATGACCGGACTGGCATTTTATCGTTCCCTTCAACTGGAAAAAATTGGTCCCGAACAAAAGGAGAATGCCATTCAGAAATATTCAGATGATTTATTGAATAGTATCGCATTGGCCTTGGTAAGTAATGATCTTTTTCCAGGCTTTGCACTATACAGAAAAGAGGGAAATGATTGGATAAAAAGTGATCGTGGTCTGGCCTTTGATCGTCAATTTAATGAAAATACCAATAATATACTCAATAAGCCGTTTTCTGCTTTTGCTGAGTTGGAACGGAATGGAATTATACCCTCTTTATTTGTTGCTCCTACAATATTGAACGATGGCAAAAGGCTGTTGATATCATCCAATAGTCATGCCTACATGAGCAGACCCCCATTGTATTCAAAAGTGGGAATTAACAGTGATTTAGTGGAATTCAATGAATTTTTTCGCAACCAGGGTGCTCAAAATATTAGCCTTACTACGGCGCTCAGACTCAACTGCACTTATCCATACATTTTGCCCAACGTGGACCTACCTTCTCAACCTGCAATGGAGATCATGGATGCTGGATTTAGAGATAATACTGGAGTTTCACTTGCTTCGAGATTTATTTGGCACCATGCTGATTGGCTAAAGTCGAATACTGATAAAATTGTTATTATTCGGATTCTAGCTGGTGAAGGAATGGCTAATGATGTGGTTCGATCTTCGAAGGGATTGATTGAATCATTGTTCAGTCCCTTAGGATTTGCCGGTTCAATATTGAAATATCAGAATTACGAACAAGAGAACTATATCGCATTTATGAAATTACTCTTTGGGAACGACAAAATAGAAGTAATCGATTTTAAGTACCGCCCAAAAGATGGGAATGAGCGCGCATCAATGAGTTTCCATCTCACACAACGTGAAAAGAAAGATATTGAAAACTCTATATTCCTCCCTGAAAATCAAGAAAGTTTAGAGCGAATTAAGCAGCTCACGAAATAATTTATTTTCCCTATTTCAAGAGGTTGATTTCTCCTTTGTACAGCTGGTTTACACCATCGATGAAGTTGACTTCAGCAACGAATACAAATACCGCTGGATCCAGCTCCCTTCCTGCAACGGTGCCGTCCCATCCAAGTTTTGGGTCATTTAGAAGAAAGTTTGAGCCTTCAAACATCAATCCACCCCAACGGTTATATACCCTTAGATAGTTTATTTGGCGCGCAGCGGAATTTCCGTATAAGGTAAATTTTTCATTATTGCCGTCACCATTTGGCGATATGGCATTGGGATAATAAATGGGTCTTTGTACATTCACAAAAACTGTTACTTCATCTGATGCCCTACAACCATTTTCATCAACAATGGAAGCTATGTAGGTAGTTTGGCCCGGCGGTCGAACACTGATAGACCAGCAAGTATCGCATAATATTGAGGTGTCTTTGATGGAAGTCCACAAAATGGTGGGATCTACATCAAAAGGGAAAAAACTGGCATTCAGGTTGGTTCTATCTCCTAAAATGACAGTTTTGTCTTCTCCTGCATTTACGGTCAAAGGCTGTGGTTCTTCAATTTCTATCAAAAATGAATCTCTGCAACCATGTGAATCAAAAGCTACGATTTCATACTCGCCTGCCAATAAATTTATGGCTGAAGTGGCTGCGTTGAATTTGATACCATCCAAACTGTATTTATACCAAGGAGTTCCTCCAGTTCCACTGAAATATATTTCACCTGTACTATCACCATTACAAGTAATATCAACCAAACTGTCCAAACCTACCTGAAAATTATCACCTGGCAGACAGCAAATATCTATATAGAGTGGTTTGGTTTTAGTCACTTTACATCCTAAGTCATTGGTTACGGTTAGTGTTGCAAACTTTTCGCCCCATGAATTATAGATTACGTCGTGGGGTCCATTTCCACTTTTCACATTAGGAACAGCATCCTGACCAAATGCCCAATCGTATTGTATCAAATTTCCAAATCCATCCGTAGATTGGTTGACGAATGTCAGAACTTCGAGACACTTCACGGTATCCGGATCCCAGAAGAAATCTACCTTGGGTCCTTCAAAGGTACCAGCACCACCAAAGCTTATTGCAAATCCTGTATTGGTACTAGTAAAATTATTTACAACAAAAGCATAATACTTCCCTAACTCCATAACCAGAGGGGCCAGAAAATTGCTCTGTGAAGGCAAGTCACACCCAGCAGGTTCACTGGTATCAGTTTCTCCATTGCGCAAACCAGTTGGGCCCATGCAGGTACTCGGAAAATTGTTATCACCTGAAGCCATACAGCGCAATAATATTTTGCCATCGCAATTTCCAATTCCATTGGGCAGCTCATAAATCACGAAATCCAGATCATCATCCACTTTGTTGGGCGTCAAAGTCAAAGTAAGGGGTCCCGGTGTATCACATCGCCATACAAACCAAGTTGAATTCATTTCGAAGTTAACTCCAGCGCCACCAAAGAAACAGGTAGCGTCATCAATCTCCTTGATATCATTTCCAGCACCTTCCACGCTTTTTACCACAAAAGGGGATTTGTCACACAAAAGAGATGCTTGCGGACAATCTGATGTTGGTTCGGCAGGTGGATTGTAGTTATTCATACATATTTCAAAGGTGCCTATCCTTACACCTCTGCCATCAATCCGAATCAGATACGTATTTCCGATAAACAATCCACTTTGATAAAGTTCTATAATACCAGAACCACTTGCGTTTGTTTGACATTCTAATTCGCCAATGACCCCGCCACAAAACCCTTCATACAGCGCTGCTTCTGGTGCTTCGAGTGTTCCACCTGGTGAGGATTGGGTATTACCTGAAATAGTGATAACAATGTCAGTAGCTACTGCGGTAAATTGAAACCATACATCGTTGCTTACACTTGTAAAACAGGCTGGAGGCCCGTAGGTTGATGCAGTTGCATTTACAATGGTGAATTCCCCTACTTTGGAACACCATTCAGTGACATCATTTAGTATAATCGGGTTGAAACAGTCGTCATTTACAACTTGTGCAAATAACGTAAAATTCCCCCAAATGCAAAAATTAACTACAAAACATATTTTATATAAGCCTTTCATATGCACAATTCTATTCTACAAAAGTATTTAAAATTAGTTATGACTTGTATCACTAATTGGTTTTATCTGCTGATTTCAATTTTTGTGTACTCGTCCTAAAGATAGACCCCTTTTGTTGGAAATATGCTGATCACTTTTGTAACTTTAACACATTATTCACTTTTCAAGTGGAACGAGGAGGGTCTCATTTTTGTTTACTTTGCATATAAATTATTAAACCAACATTATGAAAAATTTAATAGCATTCATCGTTTTGTTTTTTGTGGCAGGTTCTTTAGTCAATGCTCAAGAAGCAACTGCTAGTTTTAAAGTCAAAGGCAATTGCAACATGTGTAAGGAAAACATTGAATCAGCATCAATGGTGAATGGTGTAAAATCCAGCACATGGAGCAAAAAAACGCACATGATAACAGTGAATTATGATGAAAGCATAGTAAAGCTTGAAGATATTCATGCTAGCATTGCCAAGAAGGGATATGATACTGATAAAGTGAGAGCGGATGACAAAACTTATAGTAAATTACCTAAGTGCTGCAGATATGACAGAGACAAAAAGGAAAAGCTTAAGAATTAGTTTGCTATAAGTTAATATCGATTTCCTCTGGGATTAAAACCTATTGTGGTCTATGGTGTTGTTTACATTTAATTGATCAACATTTCATGAGGATATCCGCTTTTAGATTGGCACATTTTAATTCTGCCCACCGACTCTTCAACCCTGATTGGGATGATGCTAAGAACTTTGAAGTTTTTGGATTGTGTTCAAACCCTCATTACCATGGACATAACTACGAATTGGAAGTCCGAGTAACTGGTGAGATAAACCCTGACACTGGGATGTTAATTGACTTGAAATGGCTTAAAGAGATCATTAAAGTTGAAGTTGAAGACAAACTAGACCATAAAAACTTAAACATCGAGGTACCCGAGTTCCAAAAACTTATTCCTACCGCTGAGAATATATGCATTGTGATTTGGCAGTGGTTGCGCAAATCGCTTGATGAGCAGTATGATTTAAAAGTAAGGCTCTATGAAACTCCGCGAAACTATGTTGAGTTTCCTGCGGAATAGTTGTAAAACGAAAAAGCCCAACTGAATTTTCAATTGGGCTTTTTTGGTTTTAGATTTATCTGTCCAATTCAGGTATTACTTTTAAATGATCATTGTGCTGCATCTTTTGCAACCAACTGCTGAGTAGGAATAGAATACCTGCTGCAACTCCTGTCATAACTATGAATAGCATGAAGAATTCGTATAGATTGGTAATCTGATAACCTAAAAATGTTGGATAAACTATTGGATCTGCAGAGGCTTCTGCTCCAGCGGTAGGAGGAATCAATGCGCTCAAAGTACCTGCAAATTTATTCGCAGCTGCATTGGCTAAAAACCAAGTTCCCATCATCAAAGAGGATAGACGCAGAGGAGCAAGTTTTGATACCATTGACAAGCCAATTGGAGACAAACACAATTCGCCCATTGTATGGATGACGTACAATGCTATCAACCACCACATGGAAACTTTGTCTTCGACACCCAATCCCTTTACAGCAATCGCTATTACCACGTAGCCTAGAGCAACCAATGCAAGTCCAATGGCCATTTTCATCGGGGATGAAGGCTCCAATTTACGGGCATACATAAAACCCCATATGATTGTGAATACAGGTGCTAAAATGATTACTGAAAGTGGATTGATGGATTGAAAATAAGAAGCTGGCATTTCCCAGCCAAACAATGTTCGTTCAGTTTGACGATCTGCAAACAATGTTAGAGATGCACCAGCTTGTTCAAATGCTCCCCAAAAAAATATTACAAAAAATGCCAAAATAAAGATCACTACGATTCGGTTCTTTTCAATCTTAGATAAACTTTTGTCACTAAATATCAGTATGGGCATGATGATCATTGCACCATAAATGAAATAGCTAATTATCTCAAAATTGCTTTTGAACATTTGCTTAAAGTTCAACATAAAAAATATAATAGCAATAGAACCCAAGACCATCATTATGCTCTTCATGTCCATTTTCTTAACCGGCAGCCCAATTTCTTTTCCTTCTTCAGTTATCAAATATTGTTTTTGAAACATTATAAATGCAACCAAGCCTATCAACATACCGATACAAGCTGATAAAAATCCCCATTTAAAATCCATAGATCCACAAACTAATGGGGAGAAAAAAGCTCCAAGATTGATACCCATGTAAAAAATGGTAAATGCACTGTCAATCCTTCTGTCATTGGCAGGATACAACTGACCTACCATGGTAGAGATATTAGGCTTGAAAAAACCATTACCTATTATGAGTGAAGTCAATCCTGTCCACATCAAAGTTATGCCTAACTCACCTCCATTAGAGGCACTAAGGAACATGAAAAATTGCCCCAAAGCCATCAAAAATCCACCAATGATAATACTTCTTCTATTTCCGAGGAACTGGTCACACAAATAACCTCCTAATAAAGGTGTCAAATATACCAAACCTGTATAACTTCCATAAATTTCTGAAGCATCCGCATCCTTCATTAATAATATCTTAGTCATGAAAAGAATGAATATTGCTCTCATTCCATAATAACTAAATCTTTCCCACATTTCAGTAAAGAAAAGGAAATACAGACCTTTAGGATGGCCTGTTTTTGCTGGTAATACGCTCATTTTAAAACAATTTGATTGGTTAGTTAATTCTTAGTGTTCGATTGTAAAAGTAATGCAAATGAACGATTAAAAAAATTTAGGATAAAATTTGTTGAACATCTAGCATATTGTCAATACTGGTTGACAAGCAATACTAAAAAAGCCCCGATAAATTCTTTCATTATTGGGGCTGAAATTATTGTTTGACGACAGCTAGTTCCGGCTGTTGTTATTGGCTCGTTGAATATTTCGGTTCAATTGTCTTCTTTCCCTCTGAATCAATTGTTTTTCATTTCTGCTCACTCTGCCGTCTGCTTTTGCTACATTCCGCATATCATTTACGTTTTTTCGCTGAAGGTTCAGTATTCTGGATTCTCTTTGACTGATGGTCCCATTTTGCCTTCCTTGTTCAATTGTGGTTCTATTTGAGCTGTGGGGGTTCCTTGAGCAATTTTCCTTTTGTTGCGCAATTGACATTTCATGAAATGCAACAAGCAATGCAATTACCAATAAATACTTTTTCATAATTTTTTGTGTTTTATATGAATATGACTTTATCACAGGACAGGGATTAATTCCTTAGTCGGTTTTAACATTTCTTTTGAAGAAATTAGACACTAATAAAACATTGTATTCAGTCTGTAGTCACTCATTTCGCATACATTTGCAATCAAACCCTAATTTTTATGCATAAAATTATTGTACTAATTCTATTTGTATCACTGATATTCAAAACCACAAATATTTATGGGCAGGAGGTCAACATCAAATTGATTGATAGCTTACTGACAAGAATTGAATCAAAAGACAAGGGAATGTTGAGTCTTTCCATCAGCAAAGATGGTAAAGCAGTTTATAGCAGGGCCATCGGATATTCTGTAAAAGAAGCTGTAAAGCTGTCTAATACGCAAACTAAATATAGAATTGGAAGCATTACCAAGACTTTTACCGCCGTATTGATTTTACAATTAATTGAAGAGAATAGACTGAGTTTGGCAACAAATTTGGCAAGGTATTTCCCAAGCATTCCCAATGCATCAAGTATCACAATAGAACAATTGTTAAGGCACCGCACTGGAATACATAACATAACTGATGATGAATCCTACCTCGGCTATATGACTAAGGGAAAAACTCAGGATGAGTTGATTGATATTATTAAGGCTCAGAAGCCGGATTTTGCACCTGGTTCTTCATTCACGTACAGCAATTCAGGATATATTTTACTTGGTTTTATTCTCGAAAAAATCAGAGGCGAGTCTTATGATAAAATTCTTCAAAAGTTTATTGTCAATAAATTGACAAATAAAGATATCTATTATGGTGGTAAAATAAATCCAGCCAATAACGAAGCTAAGTCATACGACAAAAATGATGGCTGGATGGAAAGTACAGAAACGGATATGAGTATCCCTCATGGAGCTGGTGCAATTGTGGCTACTCCTGATGCCTTGGTTGGTTTTCTTGAAGAATTATTCAAAAATAAACTGGTAACCAGTGAATCCGTTGAACTCATGAAAGAAATGAAAGACAACTATGGTTTGGGCTTGTTCAGAATGCCATTTTATGATAAATTCGCATTTGGTCACAATGGAAGTATAGATGGTTTTGGATCGAGCATGGCTTACTTTGTGGAAGATAAACTAGCGATAGCACTTTGCACAAATGCCCAGGATTATGAAATGAATGAAATACTGATTGTTGTGTTGAGTGCCTGTTTCGATAGACCAGTCGATATTCCTGATTTTAAAGAAATAAAACTAGAGCCTGAAGTATTGAATTTGTATATTGGCGATTATACCAGCAAGGAAATGCCAATTGCAATTAAGGTTTTTGAAGAAAAAGGAGTTCTGAAAGCTCAAGCTACCGGCCAAGGGGCTTTTAATCTTACTCCCGAAACTGAGCACGTATTTAGCTTTAAAACTGCAGGAATTGTTATAAGTTTCGACCCATTGAATAAGGCAATGAAATTACAACAAGGCGGCAGATCTTTCAATTTTTTGAGGAAGTAAATCCAACTAAGCAAACAAGACCGCATTTATTACGTTATAAAAAGAAATAAAAAAAATGGCAGATCAAGAAAATATCCAGAATCAAATCAACATAGAATTACCTGAAGAAATTGCTGAAGGTGTGTATTCTAATTTGGCAATTATTTCACATTCAAACGCTGAGTTCGTAGTTGATTTTATTAGAATGATGCCCAATGTGCCCAAAGCGAAGGTCAAGTCAAGAATTGTATTGACACCTCAACACGCCAAGCGATTGCTCAAGGCGCTAGCAGAAAATGTCAAGAAATTTGAAACTCAATTCGGTGTTATAGATGACAATGAACATGCATTTATGCAGCAATTGAACTTCAATACACCTGCTGGACAAGCCTAATCAATCTCAAATAAAGTTCCCGGCTTTGCTGTTCGTGAAATACCTAAATGAATGTAGGCTTTATCTGTGGCCTCCCTCCCTCTGGGTGTACGTTGAAGAAATCCTTCCATAATCAGGAAAGGTTCATAAACTTCTTCGATGGTTCCTGATTCTTCGCCTACTGCAGTTGCTATTGTAGAAATACCAACTGGACCTCCTTTAAATTTACCAATGATAGCTTGTAGGATTCTGTTGTCCATTTCATCCAGTCCATGGCTATCAACCTTGAGCGCTGTCAATGCGATATTGGCTATTTCTACATCGATGGTGCCATCACCTTTTACCTCTGCAAAATCTCTCACTCTGCGCAACAATGCGTTTGCTATTCGAGGAGTTCCTCTGCTTCTTCGGGCTATTTCATTGGCTCCTGCTTGGGTGATAGGAATATTCAAAAGTGCAGCAGAGCGGTAAATAATCTTTTCTAAAGTTTCGACATTGTAATAATCAAGGTGGCATGTGATTCCAAATCGTGCTCGTAATGGAGCAGTCAACAATCCCATTCTGGTAGTTGCACCAATGAGTGTGAAAGGGTTCAAATTGATTTGAATGCTTCTTGCATTGGGGCCGCTATCTATCATGATATCAATACGGTAGTCTTCCATTGCGGAATACAAATACTCTTCTACCACAGTATTGAGTCTGTGTATCTCGTCAATAAACAAAACATCACCTTCGGACAAGTTGGTCAACAGTCCGGCTAAGTCACCGGGTTTTTCTAAAACGGGTCCGGAAGTCATTCGCATCTGTGCACCTAACTCATGTGCAATGATGTGCGAGAGGGTAGTTTTACCAAGTCCCGGGGGACCGTGCAATATTACGTGATCTAGGGATTCCCCACGTTTGTTAGCAGCTTGTATAAATATTTGAAGATTATCTACAATCAATGGCTGACCACTGAAGTCATTCAGAGCTTGTGGCCTAAGGGAACGTTCCAGGGATTGTTCCTCAGGACTCAACTGATCTTTGGATGCGTCTAAATTAGGATTTTGCATGAACAACGCAAAGTTACTTTAATTCGATGAGTAAATGAGGGCTGATCAATTTCATGAAATAAATTATTCAGCCATGCATAAAAAAACCACTTACAAAAAGCAAGTGGTTTTCTTTATTCAAAAAATAGAAACTTCAACTAAGGCTTTTTAACTGCCAATCTTGAAGATTTTACAAGTTTGTTTTTGTTGTCAAAAAACTGCAAAATGTAAATCCCTCCAGGAAGGTCACTTACATCGCAACGATCAAGTGAGTTATTATACACATGAATGGTTCTGCCTGTTAAGCTCGTCAAGGACACTTTAGAAATATTTTGACGATTTGAAACAGAGAAATATTCAGTAGTAGGATTTGGAAACACCTTTATTGAATTTGCAAATGACTCGCTTGTACTGACGCTTGTTAGTCTAAATTTATAATTTGCAGTAACTGTATTGCTTGGGTTATTCTTGTCGGTTATTTTTATATCAACATCAGATAAACCATTAATTGCGCCACTTTGAAAATGCACCAAAATGTCAGATGAGGCTCCTGGAGCTAAATCAAAACAATCACTTTTGGCACTAGGGGGATAACAATTTGTTCCTGTGCATACATAAGTTATCCAACCCTGAGGAATACTATTGATCGTTCGCTCCCACAGGACTGTAGCTTTTGATGTTCCTATATTTGTAACTACAATGTTCAAAGCGACGTCAGTCAAACCAGCGTCGGTCGTGGTACTGTCAATTTTTTGTATACTCAAGGACAATTGTCCCCAAACAGTGCAGCTTATTAAGAAAAGAACGGATAATAGTAGTGCTTTTTTCATGTAGATATAGTTTAGTAAACAAATATAGTCTATCTACTGATAACTTTGCAATAATTATTAAAATATTAAGGTAGAATTAACAATTATTGTTATCAAACAAGATTTTAGTGCTTTATTTTCTTGGCAAAAGCTCAGTTTTAGCTAAGTTTACTCTTCATCTATTAGATTTTCTTTAACCCTAATTATATATATTTTTTGTGTTGGCATGAATGGACAAAGGTTCCGGAATGAATTAAAGTTGGGATTCGGAATTACAGGTAGCAATATTCTTTGCCAGATGGTCCATAGATTTTGCTTTCAGCACTTGTCGTTTGTATAGTGGGATACTTGGGAGTGCAATAATAGAAGATAGGTTTCAATTTCAAGTAGGCGTTGCATTCAACTATAGGAATAGGAAGTCTAATAAAGTTGAGACGTAGCTGTAGCAATTAAAACTTGATAGAATGTTTCGATCAACAAATTTATATTCAGAAATTTACTCTTAAAAGAATGATGTAAATAAAAAGGGGATTGTTCAAGATGAACAACCCCCTTTTTTATGATTAAGAATTATCGCTTATTGAACGATTAACTCCTGAACTGCAATTTTCTGACCTGAACGGTATGAAATGATATACTGACCAGGTGCTAAAGTGCTAACTTCTGGCAATTGGATCAAATGAGTTCCAGCGGATAGATTCAATACTTTGTTTGTAAGAATTCTTCCTGACATGTCAGAAATTTGAATAGTACCTTCTAATGCGTCTTTCAATCCAATTTTCATTGTTGCAAGATCAGTAGTCGGGTTAGGGAACAAAGAGAATACTTCTAGTGTCAATTCGTTCTTTGTGCTTGTTCCTTCTGCAGCTTCAGCTGAATTCATAACAAATTGGTCTCTTCTGTTTTCAAGCCAAACTACCACTTCAAGATCTTCAAACTCTTCAACTGAATGTTCAGTGTCCAGATTGATGATGTTTGCAATCAGACCATCAGATGGTAGTCTGTATTTGCCTGGGAATGTATATAGGTATTCGAAATCAATCTTTTCACCTTCTGGAACTCCATCAGCAAACAATCCATTTTCATCCGGGTAAAACTTTTTGATAATGTGCTTGAATACAGTTTCGCCATTTGTTTTAATGTTGTTATCAGTTTGGCCTTCCAAAATTGCAACATTGAAGAAACAACCTGAAATCAGATCAACAGTTGGCGTTAGAGAACCTGTGATAGACACACTTTGGTTCGCTACATCAATTGAATAGTCTGCATTAATATTTGCAAGTCCCGGTCTGCTGAACGAATTATTGATGATGGTCGTAGTTATGCTGTTGGTGTTGCCAACCCATGTGTTACCGTCAAGACGTGTATCAGGGATAGAGTTGATACCATAGTACCCTCTTCTTGATACAGTTTCAGTAGTACGGTAAGGGTCACCTGTACCAGGAAAATCTTGTTGTATTTTTAACAAAATTGGCTTTTCAGGTGCAGCAGCAACAGCAGCAGCAAGTGTTTCATTCCCCGGCTTACAAGGAGGACAAGTTGAGCTCGAGAATGTTTCAATAAGTGGAGTTCTACCTGTAGCTTGAGTAGCATCATAAACATAAAAGTCTAGACTTAGGCTGTCCTCAGCTACAATAGTAGTATCATTATTTACTTGATCAGCCCAAAGAGAAAGCGTGTGCTTTCCCTGAGTCCCTGCATAAGGGATAGTGCTTGAAAATTGACTAGAAACAAAAGTTTTCAAATTTCCTGTGGCAGTGCTCGTCTGAGCAGGTCCACCATCAATTGAGTAGTTGAATTTAAAGTTGGTAACTGTTTCCCATCCACGATTTGCCATAGTTCCTTTGATTGTAATATTTCCAACTGGATTGTAAACCAAGTTATTGATATCAGTTGGAACCATGTTTCTAGGGCTGTATTCAGCAACAGCTACGTCATCTATAAATAGTATTTCACCATCATTGGTGTTGTTTCTGAATGCTACAAAGATCGATTGACCAGCATAAGCAGTCAGATCGAATGACTTGAACCCTCCAGCTGCTGATGTTTGAGCGGGCAATACAGTTACTATTTTATTTGTAAATGATGCAACAGTTTGATCAGTGGTTCCAATATAAACCTCATAACCATCAGGAAATGTGACATTTGATGCTTGCTCGTACCAAACCAATAGAACGCGATTGTTAGGATCAGAAGCTGCTGGAATGGCAAGGGATTCCGTAACCATCCAGTCGTTGGCTGCGCTAGCAGGATTATACCATGATGTGCTCAAGGCTGACCCATTTATTCCTATCCAACCATTTCCCTTAAAGGAAGGCGTAGTAGCAATTCGAGGGGTTTTGTTGTCAATATCATAAGTTTTCCAAGTTGAAGGAATGCCGTCGGCAAAATCTTCGTAATAATAAACGATTTGTGCTTGGGATTGTAATCCAATTAGGATTAAGCTCAGCATCATTAAGATTTTTGTAAATCTTTGTACCATGAAATGAATATTTTAATGTGATTGGTAAAAATTGAACCTGCAAGGTATTGATATCTAATAACTTTACTAAATTTAGGCGCTACAAAAAATGATTTTTTGCCTGATTTTAACAAAAATTTGATTTATTTAGATTAAGGAAATGAATTTTCGATAAAAATAATAGGGTTTGATTTAGTTTTTATCCGGTTTTGCTCAAGTAAGCATGAAAAAAAAGGCCAACTTCAGCAGTTGGCCTTTCTAATATGAGCATAAATTTTTAGCGGACCAGAATAACTTTTTTAGTCACTAGAGTATGGTCAATATCCAAATGAATAAGATACATGCCTTCTGCAAGATTGCTACCATCAAAAGGTAATACTTGATTGCCTGATAGTTTGCCATAATTTTTATTGGCAACTATTTGGCCTTGGGCATTGAAAACAGTCATAGTCACTGGAACAGCATTTGATAATTCCAACTGAACATAAGTAACGTTGGCAAATGGGTTTTGTAGCACCTTTGCCAAGTTGTGATTGAATTGATTTTGAGTACTAACAGCTTCTGTTAAAGAGGCTTTGATGACATTCACTACTCTGTTGTTGTTGTTTAATAATGCAACAACTAAGTGCATATTATCCATGTTGAAGTCATCTGGAACCACAAAATCATTTATCTCGAAAGTAGACACAGCACCAGCAGTTAAAGGTGGACTTACACTTCCTGCTATACCATTGAATGATCCAAATAATTCGCGAGCTACATGATCGTAAACCATATCGGCAGCGAGAACAGGGTTTGGAAGATTTTCCCAACCTGCCATAGGGCCAACGCCTCCACCAGCGTAATAGTTTGCTTGGTTGTAGGTGGTTTCAGTTCCAGTAACCCCATCTTCAATCAAGGTTATAAAAAATTTGGCGCCTGGTACTGCTGTTGCTCCTGCTGTTGCTGTAGTTTTGATCTTAAGGTCACGAGTGCCTGGTGCATAAGAAGCACTAGCTTCAATTGTGGCAAGTGGTGCTATGGACGCACTTTGAAGGAATGGGTATTCCATTGTCCCTGGGTCGTCCAAAGCGGTTTTGTTAACTAGTACTGAAGGAAATCCTGCAAAACCAGAAAAACTTGTAAGGCCAGCATCATAGGCTACAATTTCCATAGGATCGCTATTGTGTACCGCAACACCTACAAATTGACCTCCATATTCTTCTTCCATGAAATCAAGAAACACTGCGCCGCGTGGACACCAACCACACCATGTTCCAGTTGCTTCTTCTACCAACACGCCCTTATTGTCATTCAGTTGAAATCCTTCAAATGTTGTTTTTAGTGTATCTGAACTGCTATCCTGATCATCTAATCCATTGGGGTTTGAAGCGTAGACAGTAACAGGGTATTTGCCTTTTGCCAAAATTACTGGTTCAGTCATCACGAAGCCAGCAGGTGAAAATGGAGGAATTAATAAATCATTGTATTCCTGCTGAACTTCAGTTGTTCCATCTGACCAAGTCAAGATTACTGACTTAAGCGTGTCTGATCCATTGTTGGTCAATTGCCCCAATACTTCCCGATCAACACCTACCTTGCCAAATGTTTTTGAATTGATTGAATTGAGAACGATATCACGTTTGTTTGGTATTCGAATTTCAATATTGTCCAATGCAGCGCCATATAACCAGTCACCACCATCACCAAATTTAAAAGCAAATTGCACATCTGGATTTCCTGTCATCGCTGATATGTTCACGGCATATTTTCGCCAGCCAGTGCCACCTGGTGCAACTGCCAGACTTGTCCAGGTTAACCCAGCATCAGTTGTTGCTAAGATCTCAAATGACTCAGGTACGTTGTTGTAAACTGCGCCTGCAAAAAAGAGGTCCATTGATAAAACCAAATTGGTGTAATTTGTCAAATCAATTCCAGCTGTAATAAGCCTATCATCTGATTTGTCGCAATTGCATTTGTCTTCATTGGTGCAAATAATTTTGGTTGTGTTTGATGAAGGAAAGACCAAACCTTGAGAGGAAAGACTTGATGCAGTGCCCAATACCCATCCTCCATCTGAAGCATTGGTAGTGATGTACCAGCCAGCTGGAAGACCATTTCCTTCAAAATTTTCTGACCAAACCGTTTGGCCGAATCCACTAAATGGAAACGCAAGAAGCAGTGCAAATAATGCAAGTGTAGTTTTTTTAATCATTGTAATGTTATTTAATGTTTTTATAGATCGAATTTAATGCCCAAATATAAACTAATTTGTGTTAATTCTGTCATTCCAAGATTTAATTTATAAGTTTGGGTTTTTTAGTTCATTTCGGCATGTTACAGTAAAATTTGTTGGTATGTCACCATGGTTATATAAAACTGGCCAATGTTATTTGTTGGCTATTTCAACTTGCTTTATGTCCAAAATTATTTTTAGATCGTATATTTATCAAAAATATTCAAATTATGCATGTTGTGGTCATTGGGAATGGCGTAAGTGGCATCACCTGTGCAAGGAATTTGCGCAAACTATCAGATCATAAAATCACTGTGATATCAGAGGAAAGTGAATATTTTTTCTCCCGAACCGCACTGATGTATGTATATATGGGGCATATGCCCTGGGAAGATATTCAGCCTTATGAAAACTCTTTTTGGAAGAAGAATAGAATTGAACTCAAAAAAGCAAAAGTTGAGGCCATTAATCCAGACAATAACTCCATCACTTTTGAAGATGGTTCATACATGAACTTTGATCATTTGGTTCTGGCAACAGGCTCAAAATCGAATAAATTTGGTTGGCCAGGCCAAGAGTTGAAAGGTGTATCTGGCCTGTACCACAAACAAGATCTCGACATGATGGAGTCGCACTCTAAAGGATTGAAACATGCCGTTATAGTTGGTGGTGGACTGATCGGCATCGAAATGGCTGAAATGTTCCATTCCCGACATATTCCAGTGACCATATTGGTGCGAGAATCCGCTTATTGGAGCAATATTTTACCACTGGATGAAGCTAAAATGGTAAGTGCACATGTAATCAAACATGGCATTGATCTTAGGCATGAAATGGAACTCAGCTCAATAAATGGTTCCCATGGTACGGTTGAGTCAGTGACATTATCAGACGGTTCAATAATTTCATGTCAATATGTTGGATTAACAGTAGGAGTAAGCCCAAATATTGATTTTGTCAAATCATGCGGCATCGAGACAAACAAAGGGATACAAGTCAATGATTTGCTTCAAACCAATTTCAGTAATATATATGCAATTGGCGATTGTGCGGAGTTAAGGGAATGCAAACCAGGAAGGCGTAATATAGAAGCGATATGGTACACAGGCCGAATGATGGGCGAATTGGCAGCGCATAATATTATGGGTAAACATGTGAAATACGACCCCGGATTATGGTTTAATTCTGCTAAATTTCTCAATATTGAATATCAGGTTTATGGCGATATGCCTGCTAAATTACCCGAAGAAATTTCTAGCTTATTTTACAAGGTTGAAAATCAGGAGAAATCCATCCGTATCAATTTCGATTCCATTACAGGCTCAGTTACGGGGTTCAATTTGATGGGCATTAGATATCGACATGAAATATGCGAATACTGGATCAAGAACAACACTTCGATTGAAACGGTACTTCAACAATTGAGCCTCGCTAATTTTGATCCTGAATTTTCTGATGAATACGAAAAGGGAATCATCAGTGAGTACAATCTAAAGCATCAAGCCAGTCTGAAATTGACAAATAAACGGTCTTTGAATCAAGTTCATCAAATACTAAACCAAGCCTAATCAATATTTCATGAAAAAATATCAGATACTCGGAATCATATTGTTTTTAAGTGGCTTGAGTTCATTTGGATACCTATTGCTTTCTGGTAAATTCAATTTGACTGATCAGGTGTTGCTTCAAGTGAATGTGAAACCCAAGCACCTCGAAATCCTAAGAGGAACTACCTACGATCTCAAAGATGTACAGTGTAATACGCCCACGGAATGGAATCACAAATTGAATAAATGGTTGCGAACCGCACAATATTTGCTGGACAATGATTGGAACAACAATGGTGTTAAAAATACATGGAAGGAAGACGAATGGAGTTATCGAATCAGTGATAATGATCTTGAAAATTACCGCTATCAATTTACAAAAATATCGCAAATAGGCAGTGTAGTAGTCAATAGTGACCGATGGTTATTCCTTACTTTTGGTTTATGTATCTTGGGCGCATTGTTTTACAACCTTCCCAGATTGCGATTGTTGGCTGGCATAAAGAATAATGGCATTTATCATAGCTCCTTGCACAGCAGGGGAATACTCGGCATTGCAATAGGTTTATTGCTCATTGGCTTTTATGTCCTTTTGTATTGGTATCCCATCAAGATGATTTCAGTGATCAATCTGGTAGAGCCGATCAGCAGATCCTTAAGTGGAAATGCTGCAAGTCAATGGTTTTTGTATGGCTTGCTTTATACCTTGTGCATGTGGGTCATGGGCATACGTATGGCCATCAAGTACCGAAACAACAATTACCAATTGGTCAGAACAGCATCGGTGGTTTTCTTTCAAACCATTTTTGCCTTCTTGTTGCCTGAAATACTCATGAAACTCAATCAGCCTTATGTTGACTTGAAAAATATGTGGCCATTGGATTATTCCTTCTTCTTTGATTACCGAATAGACGAAAAGATAAAAGCGGGAACTTTTGGAATGTTTGCTTTTGTGTGGGGGATCATATTGTTTGCAATTGGGGTGCCAGTTTTGACCTATTTGTATGGCAAAAGATGGTACTGCAGCTGGGTTTGTGGTTGTGGAGGCTTGGCAGAAACGCTTGGCGATCCATTTCGTCAATTGAGCAGTAAGAAACTGATTGCCTGGCAAATAGAAAGATACTTAGTCAACTCAGTATTGGTATTTGCTGTGATTATGACAGGCTTGGTGCTTTATACTTATTTTACAGGAAATAACAACATAGGTCCTTTGGGGAGTTATGATGCTCGCAAATGGTACGGATTTTTGATAGGGTCCATTTTTGCCGGAGTAGTAGGAACAGGTTTTTATCCATTGATGGGCAACAGGGTTTGGTGCCGATTTGGTTGTCCATTGGCAGCCTGGCTGGGTATTGTGCAAAGATTCAAATCCAGGTTCAGAATAACAGTCAATGGTGGACAATGCATATCATGCGGCAATTGCTCCACTTATTGCGAAATGGGTATCGATGTAAGGTCTTATGCACAAAGGGGTCAAGATATTGTTAGAGCATCCTGTGTGGGTTGTGGAATATGTGCTGCAGTTTGTCCACGTGGAGTGCTCAGACTTGAAAATGCCGCAAATGACCCAGGTCAACGAGCTGATAAAAAACGCACTGTATTTCTGTCAGCCGATCAGGTTGGGGTTATTGAGTAAATTTTATTTGATTGGCAAACTGATAAGTATAGTTTTGGGCTTGCGCAGCCAGTGCGCAAGCCCAAACCAAAATCATTGTCGTTATCGATCTCATCGTTGTATTAATACCTTGGTAACAGCACTACTTTTATCCATAAAATAAACAATCAATTGATAAGTACCAACATCTATGTGCTTGATATCAAGACTTGATATTTCGTCATAGACATGATCTTTGGCTAACATCACTCTGCCCTGCATATCTACTAAATCGACTTGCTTGATTTTCTTCCCTTTGGTGAGAATGTGAATCACTTCCTTGGCTGGATTTGGATAGATTTGCAGTTGCTCATGGATTGTAGCTGTAGACATTGGCTTAGGCTTTGGTGCCTTATCGGCTCTAAAATGATTGGTATTGGGCAAATAAAAGGAATTGGGAGATGGAAAGCGGATACTGTTGGCCTTGAACTCACATGCTTCACCCTTTTTATTTGGGAATGCTATATAACTCATGGTAAAGCCTGCTCCACCACTTCCACAATAGATTTTACCATTCGGGGCTAATCGAAGGCTAGCTATACTCATTTCGTACGGGAATTCAACAAGCTTGATGGTGTCGGTTCTGCCAACCAATACACGTGATCCAGCTATATCGGGGTCTTGAAGATCCCATTGGTAAAGTTTATTCCACTCAGAGGCATATAAAAATCTACTATTTGGTGAAAATACACAACCAGCAGTCACTAAAAAATTCTTTTTTTGGTAAGGAATTTCGAGCAAGCGATAATTACTTAGCTTTCCAGTTATGTCATCAAAATCGTACAATTGTAAAGAGTCGGAAGTGTAGTAAAAGGTAAATTGTTTACCATCAGGAGAAAACATTGCACCACCACCATAGAATAAGAAACTATCAATATCTACGGGTCTGCCAAATGATTTTTGGTAGTCAATCGAACTTATCCCTTCAGATGTGAGCTTCATGATCATAAAGCCTGAATCTACTATGCCTTGCATGGCTATCCACCAATCTTTTCCATTGTCATGCGGACATGCTGTAATGTGTGAAGGTGCGTACCTGATAGGCATTTGGAGCCAAGTGCTGTCCATCAGCTTACCCTTACCCGCATTTTGGTTCATGTCTATCCTGCAAGTATAAAATTCTTTCAAGTAGTTATTCGGAACGTCTAAGTCAACTGCGGTGCTAGCGGTACCCAGCCAAAATTGATTGGAACTATCCGGCCATGGCAATAGCAATGTAGCCGTGGTTGACGGATAGTATTCTGACACACTGGGTGGATCACAAAATCCTAGCCAAGTATAGGGCGATGCACTAAAATTAATGACTTCAGCACCTTCTATGTACTCAAGATCTTGGTTTAGCACCCTACAACCATTGGAGTAGATCATCACGTTATTGGGCTGATCTACAATCATGCCTACGCCACTTGAGGTGCCTAAATTGGACTTAAATATGCTACTGGTATCAAATCCTGAACCCAATCCATTGTTGAAACTTCCAAAAAAATTTCCACTTCCATCTAGCTCATAAGGATAGCCCATGATCCATTTATCATCATAGTTTTGGGCCTGCGCAGCCAGTGCGCAAGCCCATACCAAAATCATTGTCGTTATCGATCTCATCGTTGTATTAAACATTTGCTGTGTACTTCTTCACCATTGACCAATTTGGCGGATAAAAGGTATATGCCAACTGGTAATGTTTGAATATTTACATCCAGTTTGTTGCTGTTAATATCCGTTTGATGAATGACACTTCTTCCTACTTGATCCACTATCTTCATGCCAATTATATTCTGATCCGCATGCATAATTGTCAATACTTGGGATGCAGGATTTGGGTAACATACCAATCCACTTTTTTGAACCTCCATTGATGAGGTGACTATAGGTGCTGGCAGATTGGTGCAGCTACCATCATAAGTCATGAAGTATGGAACATAATGACTAGGCAATAAGGCTCGAGCCAATAATGTGGCATTGCCTCCATTGTAATAACATTCTGCAGCTATGGATTGCATGGAAGTAATTTGGCTCAGACTGTATTCATCAATATTTGCTATTTCATTACTCAATACGATATCATTCATAGTCTTTTGATTGGTTTCAAAAGCAAAACTAGGCGTAATGCTGTTATTAATCAACTTTGCAGCATTCAACCTCGTGACACGGTATGTCAACTGCTGACTAAGAAACAGCTCATAATTACTTACTAAAGTTTTTAAAGTCTGCAACACCAATGGCTTGTTGGTCAGTGCCCAAATATTGGTAGAATCAACATTCAATACTTGATCAATATGTGCCAATCTTGCCATTGAAGTGTCAGTCAATATTAAATTTTGATTCAATAATGTACTGAGGGCAGGATCAACAGAATATGCCTCAGCTTGAATACGCTCTATTTGACCAAACTTATCAATATTGGAATTGGTATAAGTATTCATAAAACCCACCAAATCATTGTATGAGGTATAAACTGCTGGGAAGTTGCGGTACTTTTCAAATATCTGGCGGGTGGCATTTCATCTTGCCAGAATTGAAGTTACGCCTCCAAAGTTGCCTCGTGCTATGGATGTGTCTAAAGGATTAAATACAGGTGGCATTAGTCCTTGTTTGGTGAATACTGTACAGCTTAAACCCTCTCCAGCATTACAAGTTTGGTTTGGAAAGAACCAACTAGTCCTTAGCGGATTAGCTGACGGAGGATTTTCGATGGGTGTATTGGTTTTGATCGTAAAGAATATGTCATTGCTACCTTTTCTCCTAGCAGCAAGACTATACTGAGCAATATCATCAATGAAAGTATTGGCTTTACACGGCTGATTGGGGAACATGGTATTGTCAAAGAACATACCAAACCAAGATTCACCGCTTTTGGTTGTTTTTAGATCTGTACCTGTGTTGGCTCCTGATGAGTGAAAGCAATGTGTGCATCTACCAATGTCGTTGTTGCAAAAGTTAATACCACTACAATTGTCTAGGTGAATGCCACATTTTAGCGTTCCAGTTGCCTCGTATCCACTCCCCAATTGTGGATTATTGGGGTCAAAGTATGAGGCAATAATTGTATTGTTGTAAACCATGTTGGAACTGGCATTCAAAGAAGATGCCCAACATGAAATACCAAAATGACTATAGCCTCCAGGAGCAGTAGTAATACTGTTATTGATAACGGATGCATAGTCCATCCCAAAATAATCAATATGAATACCTTCATATTGTCGATTTTGAGTTCCTTGATCTTCTTGTAAAGTCACAGTATTATTGCTAACGTTTAAATAATTGGTTGCATTGTTGCTCCCATTGATCCAGATACCATAAGGGACTACATTAGTAACGGGATCTATAATATTGTTATAGACCAGAATATTATTGTTACTAATTACATTATAAGTTTGTGCATCATTACCGCCTGATCGTTCAAGGTAAATGCCTGCCTGTTTTTTCTCATTCGATACTAGGTGCTGAATTACATTGTTTGTAATGCTTACTTTCTGGCCGTTCTTATTGCTGTGGCTACTGATGGCAAAAGCAAAGTTGTCTTTAAGATTTGTATTTTTAACATCCAATTGACTGGATATTGCTTGAATACCAAAGTTATTGTTCTCAAATTGATTGACTCCTGGCCAGCCAATATGTTTGACATTTGAAGAAATACCTAAAATTCCTATGCCCTTCAAGGCTGGATTCACGTTAGAATTGACCATATTTGCAAATTTGCAGTTTGTTACTGTAACAAAACTTTCAATCGCCCTGATTCCGTGTCTCAACCCATTGAAAAGATTTATACTTGAACCATTATTGTTTGCAACTCCTACATTAAGAGATGTTTTATTCAAAAGTATGCCAGCGAAACACTTATTATCTTCCAATGGAGAAGTGGGTGGATTCAACCTTGGCAAAATAGTACCATTTGAAGTAAAACTGTTACCAGTAAATTTATTTAAATAAAAATCTTCACCAGTTTTGTTGGCAATCCCAACATAATTTCCGTCAAATACTGTAGTGGTAAGTTCCACTATACTATGCTGATAACAATACAAAGCAATATTCGCATCTTCAATTCTGGAATTTTGTGTTACTATTTTAGATGCTGTACTTTCCATTTCTATTCCTTGCCATCTGTTGATACAAGAATATAGTGTTGAATTTGCCAAGCTAAGTGTTACATTAGATTTTACAATTATTTTTCGACCCGGTGCTACTCTTACGTTACATTGAAATAACAAGGTGTTTTGATTAATAACCAAATTGTCCAGAATCAATATAGTTTGATTTCCTAATATTGTTTTTGGTAATGTAGAAATATTAATGAAGTCACCGTTGGGATTGTCTAAAATTATGGTCGGATTGAAGGATTGCGAACATAAATCCACTTGACCTTTTAGATTCAAGGGAATCAACAGAATTGAAAAAAAGTAAAAAGTTGTTTAAATGCTGAAAAAAAGCTTTTCATGACAATGGTATTTTGGTGTTAAAATAAATATCCCACAATGTTACCCTAACACAACAATTAACTTGCAGAAAAACAAGTTGTAAATGACAACCAAATCGGCTATCTTTACAACCAAAAGGAAAAACGAGCTAGAATGGAAATTTCAGGAAAAACAAGAAAAATGAGGGAATTGAAAGGTTTTTCGCAAGACTATATGGCCCTCAAACTGAAGATGAGCCAAAACAATTATAGTAAGCTTGAGCTTGGAAAATCAAAAGTTGACATCAATCAATTGGAAAGAATTTCCGAAATTTTAGAAGTAGACTTGATTAAGCTGATTGAGTTTGATTAAAATATCATTTTTAATAACAACAATCAGTCTGGTGGAAATTTTGCGCAAACCATCAACCAGGAACTTTCCGAAAAGTTGATAGCAATGTACGAGGAGAAAATAAGAAATTTGGAACGAATTATTAGTGAACTTAGAGCTGTAAATTAAGCCAAATTGGATAAATTCTAAAGCTCAAATCAAGCAAGTTTTTTTAACGCATCATTAATACGCCCAAGTCAGCAACACAGCTCCCCATGTAAATCCACCTCCAAATGCAGACATGACGATTGTATCACCTTTTTTGATTTGAGATTCGTAATCCCAGAGGCACAGTGGGATGGTACCTGAAGTGGTGTTTCCGTATTTCATGATATTCAGCATGACCCTTTCGCTCGGTATGCCTACTCCTTCACCTACAGATGTGATGATGCGCATATTTGCCTGATGTGGCACCAACCAATCTAGGTCTGCAATAGTCTTGTTGTTTCTTTCAAGTACATCATTGATTGCTGTTATCATCCCGTTAACTGCAACTTTAAATACTTTCTGCCCTTCTTGATATACGTAATGTTCTCTTGCCAATACGGTTTCAACACTTGCGGGCTTTAGGGAGCCGCCTGCTTTCATGTGCAGATATTCGCGTCCACTTCCATCAGATCGCAAAACAGCATCAATAAAACCAAACTCATTGGTACTGGGTTCAAGCAAAATGGCTCCAGCACCATCACCAAATATGATGCATGTGGCCCGATCGGTATAATCTACTATTGAAGACATCTTATCACCTCCAACAACAACTATTTTTTTGTAAGCACCACTTTCAATCAATCGAGAAGCATGTGCCAAAGAATATAAAAAACCACTGCATGCCGCTCTAATATCAAAACCATAAGCGTTTTTGATTCCCAACTTATCCAAAATGATATTGGCTGAATCCGGAAATGTCATATCCGAAGTAACAGTTGCACAGATCAAACAGTCGATGGTCTCTGGGTCAATATTTGTCTTTTCAAGCAATCCTTTTACAGCCTCAACCCCCATGTCGGACATAGCAAGTCCAGGTTCATTTTGAATTCTTCGCTCGTTTATTCCTGTACGTGTGGTTATCCATTCATCAGAGGTATCCACCATTTTTTCTAAATCTTTATTTGAAAGAACTGTTGGTGGAACATACCCGAATATACCAGTGATTGCTGCTCGAATTTGACTCATGATCAAGTGTTTTATTAAAAGAAGCCGCTTTGAGTTCAGCTTTACGCTTCCGAAGGTAATAGGATTCAGGAAAAAATACTTTCACTATTTCATGAAAAGCTTTTAAAAAAAACTTCAAAGATCATGTAACAAATATTTATATATGTAAGTATAAGTAAGACTGTTAGTAAAACATAACCTGAAAACGTATATTAAAATGAAAGCACAACAAATTTGCTTCATCCTTTTCATAGCTGTCATGATACAGTGTGCTCCAATAGATGCAAAGACGCTATTGATGAACTGTCCAGCTGACATCTCTCAAGCTCGTGAAATTTCAAAAATCACTGGTAAAAAGATTTTCGTACGTTTTTCGGCTGCATGGTGCGCTCCATGCCAATCGTTTGAACAGAATCTTGCCAATGATTCCTTGATGAATGAATGGTTGAACGAATCATTCGTGGTGCTTAACTCAGATATAGATACCAAATCAGGCGAAATGCTTCGCTTAGAATTCAACATACAAAGTTTACCAAGCTTTTTGATACTTGACCAAGATGGAAATGAAATCAACCGACGATCCAAATCAATGGGTTTGCCGGAGATGAAAAGATATCTGTCTGCTTATTCGACTAATTATAAACCCAATAGCTCCTTTCAAACCGGCCGAACTGGGAGCACGGCACCAAAAACCGATGAGGTACTAAAACCCTCAAACACAAACCCCACTAATTCGGACGTAGTTAATTCGCCTTTGTCTTCACCTGTCTCTTTTTGGCAAGTGCAAGTTAAGAAGGTTGCTATGTCCGGATTTGGTGTTCAGTTAGGTGTTTATAGTTCACATGATAAGGCGATGATCGAGCTTAATCGCTTGAATGCTTTATTGGTTGAACAAACACTTTGCCTCTATGCTAAATCCACAGGTCCAATAGTCCAATATAGAATTCTTGCAGGTCCATTTGAAAGTCAGAACGAAGCCAAAAATGCTTCAGGATCCATAAAGCTCTCAGGAATTGAAAGTGTGGTCAAAGATCTTACAAGTCTCTAGGCGTGATTGAGTACCTTTGCGGATCTTTTACAGTTTCGCATGCAACCTCGAACATTTTATATTACAAACATTGGCAGGTTATACTGCGATGAAGAAGGACTAACAGCACCACTCAAAGGCGCTTCAATGTCACAACTCCCTTTTATAGAAAGCGCTTGGCTGCTCATTGAGAATGGAAAATTTCATTCTTGGGGAAGTATGTCATTATTCCCAGAAACCTCTATTTCTGCGCATGATGCCACCAACGGCTGGGTTATTCCTGCTTGGTGTGATAGCCATACTCATTTGGTATATGCCGGTAGTCGTGAAACTGAGTTTGTGGCCCGTATCAATGGATTGACTTACGAGGAGATCGCTCAGCAAGGAGGTGGAATCATCAACTCCGCTTTAAGACTTCGCAATACAACTGAGGATCAATTGTATGATTCAGCTTTGATACGATTGCATGAAATAATTCAATTCGGTACCGGAGCAGTAGAAATTAAAAGTGGTTATGGTCTTGATTTGGAGAGTGAGTTGAAAATGCTCAGGGTAATCCGCCGCTTGAAATCTGCAACAAATTGCGAAATAAGATCTAATTTTCTTGCCGCTCATGCAGTGCCTCCTGAATACAAGGGTCGTCAGGATGATTATGTCAATCACATCATCAATGATATGCTGCCGAAGGTAGTTGAGGAAGGATTGGCTGATTTTATTGATGTGTTTTGTGACAGAGGATTTTTCACACAAGGCAACACCGAAAAAATATTGTCAGCAGGCATGAAATATGGCTTGAGGGGTAAGATTCATGCAAATGAGTTGGACTATTCGGGCGGCGTTCAGGCTGGTGTAAAATATGGTGCACTGTCAGTGGATCATTTGGAATGTGTAGGTGAAGCGGAGATCACCGCACTGTTAAATAGTCAAACTATTTCAACAGTTTTGCCTTCAACTTCCTTTTTTTTGAAACTACCTTATGCACCTGCACGTAAAATGATCGATGCTGGTCTGCCACTATCTCTTGCCACTGATTACAATCCGGGTTCGAGCCCAAGTGGGAGAATGAGTTTTATATTGTCATTGGCATGTATTCACATGAATATGCTACCTGAAGAAGCCGTAAATGCGGCAACAATCAATGGAGCTTGTGCTATGGGAGTTGAAATGGAGTTTGGTTCTATTGCTAAAAACAAGTTTGCTAATTGCTTGATTACTCAGCCCTTAGAAAATTTGGCATATATTCCTTACTCCTTTGGCAGCGATTTGGTAAAAAAAGTAATCTTAAAAGGAGAGATGCAATAACATATATGAAAAAAATATTTATATATTTGCGGCTCGAATTCCAGCATAAGTTGAAAATAAGATTGAACATATCGGCGTTAAGGCCATTAACCGTGTGAGTACAACTTTAAAATCCAGTTGTATTTGCCAAAAAATAATAAAATGCTCAAAAGAATAATCCCTTTTGCCGTATTCACCCTACTGACTACAGTAATGTGTGCACAAGTTCCTCAGACGGTTAGTCTGAATGGCAAATTGGTAAAAGCGTCTAAAGTGGAAATGCCATGCAACAATGCTGGTAATGTGTCGGTTAGTCTAGGTATGGGAGTCAACTCAAATGATCCATTATTTCTGTGTTTTGGAGATTCCTTGTTAGTTGATCATCAGGGAGGCCAAGACTTGTCGGGTGATCCAATACCGGGCACACCTCCGGGTGTAGGTTATGCTTTTTACTCTAAATTCCCGACTGTAGATGGCCCCACCTTGGCCAATATATTGTTTGATCCAAGTGTTTTGAACAATCCACCTGCCCCTGGTGGCCTGTGGGTTGCAACTGCTCCAACCCCAGTTGGAGACATGTATTTTAAGAACACAGGGTATTTGCAACAACTTTTTGGATTGGGTGGTCCGGTTCAAATTTATTTTGCTCCAATCACTCTTGATAATTGGGCAACCAAAGGATTTGAGAATGGTGGTCCTTGCGTAAATGTATCATTGGCAGAAACTTTTTCAGTTGTTTATTTGAATCAAATCAAATCCAAAAGTATGACAACGCAAGCTTCTGGTGGTACTACATCAATAGGTGGATTCGTATTAAATGGGGGCTGGCCCGAATGGAATGGCAGTCAAAACTATACCATTGATATTTCATTAAAAAGTAATCCGGTCATCAAAGGAAATGTGACTTCAGGCATAGCCAAACACAATTCTACAGTAAGTTATACTGTGCCTCAGGATGGAGTTTATGTTATAACAGTAAGTGATGGAAAGACCTGCCCTTTCAGTTTTGAAATGGTGTTTCCAGCTGTGAGTTTAACATTTGGGAATATTACAGGCGAAGAAGGGGATACTGTTTGCATAGAAGTGACGGCAGATAATTGGCAGAACGTAGTAGCTCAAGAGTTGTTTATGCAGTTCGATCCAAGTGTTCTACAGTTTATCTCTGGTACTTTTTTTAACCCAAGTCTCACTTCCTTTATAGATTTTATAGTTCCACCTGGAAATCCATCTATCTTAATCAACACGATTATAATGATTGATACAAATATTGGAAAATCAATTCCTGACAACAGTAAGTTAATGACATTGTGCTTCAAATTAATTGGGTCTCCATTTGAGTGTTCCAATATTGTTGTTCTACCTACTTATGGCCCCAGTCAAGAATCTAATTTATCCATTGCAATTGATACCTTTGATTATTTGCAATACATGGTCAATTCCAATGTTGGTGAAATATGTATTATACCACAAGGGTCAGGTTTACAGGCCGCTACAACTTCAATTCAACCTCTGTGTAACGGAGGCTGTGATGGAAGTTTTCAGCTAAAAGTTGCCGGCGGTTCAGCACCTTACAATTACAACTGGACAAAATTAGGAACCCCTACCATCAATGGCAGTGGAACCCTTGCAACTTCAGGAGAATTTGCAATTGTCAATAACTTGTGTGTGGGAATATATACAGTTACCATCACGGATGCTTCTAGTCCAAATGAGACAGAGGTAATCAATGTAGTAGTGCAAGAGCCAGGAGTAATTACACCAGATTTTTTAATAATACAACCTTCCTGCTTTGATTCGAATAATGGCTCTATTACCATTACCGCAACGAATGGAGGAACCCCACCTTATATTGAAAGCTGGAACACTGCCTTACCATTAGACCAATTACCAAATGGTTCCTATACCGTTTCTATTACCGATGTGAATAATTGTCCTGCTGTTTTTACACAAGTCTTAAATACCACTCAAGTCATTGTAAATCTGGTTAGCAAGCAAGATATTGGATGCGGTGGTGCAGCTAAAGGAAGCATTACTGTGGCCGCTGCCGGTGGAACTCCTACTTACGATTATGATTGGGGTATTTCAGGCCAAACCTCTACCACTATTACAGGTTTAGATCCAGGTACTTATACTGTTACTGTTTCCGACAGTGAAGGATGTACCGATACTTTGTCAGCAACAATTGTTGTTGTTTCAGGAGTATTGATCACGGGCTTTGATACAGTTTCGATATTATGTAACAATCAAGCCACAGGCTTAATAACCGTTAAAACCAATATACCAGCAGGTGTAAGCATTTCTAATTATAATTGGAAAGGTCCAAGCGCTACAGCAAATTTGGCTACTATTAACAATTTGGTTTCAGGTACATATTTTATTACAATTACCGATACAAATGGTTGCACTGCTACTGATTCCGTTTTTATAAGTCAACCTACTCCCATTGTTGTAACAGATTCACTAAAAATAACTCCGTCTTGCCCAGGATCGAAAAATGGTTCTCTTGGAGTAACGGTAACTGGAGGGACACCCTCCTATATCTATACTTGGTCATCCAATAATATCCCAGGGGGATTGTCAGTTATCTCTGGATTGGGTGCAGGAGTCTATAAAGTATCAATAACTGATTCAAACAATTGCCCAGCTACTGTTCAGACCCTTACTTTGGAGGATGTTCCTAAAATTATTGTTTCCTTTAGCAATATCATTTCACCACTCTGTTTCAATGGCCCTTGTACAGGATCTGTCATTGCCAATGCAGTTTACAGTGACGGATCCAATGGTTCTTTCAACTTTAAATGGGAGTCTGGCGAAACAGACAACAATACCGATATAAGCGGCGCCACAAGCCTTTGTGCAGGATGGCAATCAATTACAATCACCGATTCACAATGTGGCATTGTTGATTCTGTCTTTGTTCCAGCAGCTGAAGAAATCATTGTTACGATCGCTGAAGTTGTGAATGTTTCATGCAGTGGAGGAAGTGATGGAAGTGCAGAATTAAGTGTTTCTGGAGGTTCCCCAAATTACTTTTTCCAGTGGTCATCTGGCGCAGCAAATACTGCAAAGATTATCAATTTGCCCGCCAGTTCATACGTGGCAACTGTGTCTGACAGCAAGGGTTGTACAGCAGAGTCTCCACTTGTCCAAGTTCAACAGCCAGATCCCATGGTTGCATTCATAGACCAAGCGATCACAAGCCCGATCACATGTGCAGGCATTGACGATGGCGTGATAGCAGTTCGATTTGAGGGAGGAAATTCTGGTCCAGCTACCTATTTGTGGAGTCCAAACGTGTCGCAAACCGAAGAAGCCAATGATTTGGGACCAGGAACTTATCTTATTACAATTACAGATTCAAAAGGATGTACAGCATCTGTCAATTATACCTTGTTTACTCCACCACCTGTGGGAGCAACAATTCCACCGATAACTGAACCAGAGTGTTTTGGTTTCCAAACATTTGTTTCGATCATCAATCCGTTTGGTGGTACAGGAGCACCCTATAAATATACTGTGGACAATGGTCCTCTTTTGGATTCAGATGTTAAAGCAGCAATTTTTGCAGGGAATCATATTGTGACCGTGTACGACGGTAAAGGTTGTTTTACAGAATACAGTATTTCAGTAGGTGAACCTGATGAAGTAGTAGTAAACTTAGGACCAGATCTAGAAGTGGAATTAGGGGATAGTCTTCAGATTCTCCCGTTTATTTCCACTAGTGATATCAGTTCTTTCACTTGGACACCAACTACCTATTTGTCCAATACCAATACCATTCAGCCGATTGTTAAGCCAAATGAACCTACTATATATACTTTGGTCGTGTTTGATGGTAGCGGATGTTCGGGTCAGGATGAAATTTTTGTAGATGTTGACAACAATAGAAATGTTTATATCCCAAATACTTTTTCACCAAATGCAGACGGAATCAATGATTTATTCCGCATTGGAACCGGCATTGGAGTCAGAAATTTAAAGTTCATTCAGATATTTGACCGTTGGGGTGAAAAGGTTTTTGAAATAAATAATGTTCCGCCATCCGATGTTACTGGGCCCGGTTGGGACGGCAGATTCCGAGGAAGATATGTTGACCCAGGAGTTTTTGTATATATGGTAAGCGTAGAGTTTTTGGACAATGTGACTTTGCTATACCGGGGTGATATCACTGTGATGAGATAATATTCATGAAATAGGGAGACTTTGAGCTTTCTTTTCATGAAATGATACTATTGGCTTACCTTTGAACGTGGCCAAGTTAAAGCTATTCAATGATCCTGTTTATGGATTTGTAACAGTTCCTGATAATTTACTTATGAGGGTGATAGATCATCCTTATTTCCAAAGGTTGAGAAGAATCAAGCAATTGGGCATGACCCATCTGGTTTATCCTGGGGCCTTACACACCCGTTTTCATCATGCGTTGGGTGCATTTCACTTGATGCAACAAACTTTGCTTTTGTTGAAGATGAAAGGTGTTGAAATTACCAAAGAAGAAAATCAGGCAGCGCAACTTGCTATCTTACTTCATGACATTGGCCATGGGCCTTTCTCTCACGCCCTTGAGTTCGAATTGATTAATCTCCATCATGAAACCATTTCTGGATTATTTCTTGAGCAGTTGAACCAAGAATTCAACGGAGAATTGGATTTGGCATTGCAGATATTTTACGACAAATACCCTAAGAGATTTTTACATCAATTGGTATCGGGTCAATTGGATGTAGATCGAATGGACTATTTGAACAGAGATAGCTTCTATACAGGAGTTTCGGAAGGCGTAATTGGATATGATCGATTGATCAAAATGATGAATGTGGCAGATGGCAATCTTGTAATCGAGGAAAAAGGAATTCATTCGATAGAAAAATTCTTAATGGCTCGTCGCATCATGTACTTGCAAGTTTACCTTCATAAGACAGTACTGTCTGCTGAAACCATGTTGATTCAAGCAATCAAGCGGGCCAAATATTTGCTTGAAACTGGCTCAGGTGATTTGATACCCAGTCAAGCCTATGTCATTTTCGAAACCATGCGACAAGCGAGCAATTTGTTGCCTGATCATCCAGACGCTTTCTTGGCTAAATTTGCAACATGGGATGATCATGATGTGACCTATGCCATCAAGAAGTGTGTAACCAGTGAAGATCGTGTTCTAAAAATCCTTTCTTCAAGAATCATCGATAGGAGACTTTTCAAGTTGGAATGGTCCAATGAGCCATTTGAGGAAGCATACATCAGCAAAATTCAATCAAAGATTCAGGCCAAGTTTGAGGTGAATAACGAGGAGCTCAAGTACCTTGTAGTTAATGGACTTGAGCGCGTTAATCTTTACGATTCAGAAAAAGAAGAGATTTATTTAATGCGCAAAGATGGATCCACGGTATCTATCAATAGTCACATTGAATCTATTTTCAATATCAAATCATTGACTAAGTATTATCTTACTTATTCTAAGTAGCGTTATTGAAATATGGTTGGAGCAATAGAGCCAAGACTAACTAATTGGATTGGCAACTAGAGGTCATTGATTATCAATAAATTGGTTCAACATTAATTTTATAAAATTTTTTGCCAAATACTTGCAAAATATCTTACAATGCATCATTATTCCAATATGAATTCGTAAGTTGTTTTGTTTGGCTTATTACGAATGGAGGGCTTCTATGTGCGTACGCTGTTTTTGTTTACTTTGACGCTAAAATTGTTGTAATTTTTTCCATTAACCCGCTTGAGCGTTGTGTTCAGTTTAAAAATTTTATGCTATGAAATTTTTTTTTATTTTTTTATTGACTCTTTTGAGCCATCTCTTTGTTCAAAATTCATTTGCTCAAACCGCGACAGTCAACTGCAATACCAACCAAATAACGGTTACAAACATTCCCATAACTCCGACCGTTTACTTCGCACAAGTTGGTTTTAAGGATTGTAGTGACGGTGGAGGATTTTATGAAGGATGCGACGGTGCAGGGCAGAAGGCTTGTTGTCGTGTCATTATCCAAGGCAATCCTGTGACCCCTCGATTCTTTCTAGAGCGTCTTGAAAATGGATCATGGCAACATTAGCTGGGCCACAATTTCAACCCATTTTTTCAAACCTTACACACGGGACTTATCGGGTAAAATGTCAAGCACCAACTATCGCTACAAATATTTGTCAGGAGTTAGGTAGTCCAAATTTACCAGGAGCAAGGATTTGCTTATTCAATCTATCTGGTCAGTTTATTGGATACTGGGGTACATGGGACAATTCTCCTTTTATCACCAATCCACCTACATATACTAATACAGTTGTAGTGGGTGCAACACTCCCAAGTGATATTGATTGGAGCTTTATTGATGCCAACGGCAATGACTTGTTCAGCCCAGAAGAACCAATAAGAATGAACACCACCAACACCATAAACTACGAGAATTGGTGGGTTGCCATTTTTGAAAACGGGGGACAAAACCGCTACTGGTCGAATGGCTGGACACAAGGGCTTATTCCCGGTAATCAAATCAATTTGACATCGTTAACCGTTGGTGCTTTTCAAGTTCCAGGAGTAGGTCCTTTCGCCCAAATCCCAGTATCCTATACCGTCCAATTTGCCATCTCTTCAAGTTGCAATACTCAATGGATAAATTTGGATAAAAACTTCGCAATTTGTCCAGCCAGAT
>Ga0136636_10000015_pt1 | contig 57245 bp, 43 predicted proteins | sample AntDrymUQ8522106_2_FD_104653 | JGI IMG/M metagenome (GOLD analysis project Ga0136636, IMG submission 104653) | Polar desert sand microbial communities from Dry Valleys, Antarctica - metaG UQ852 (21.06) | ecosystem: Environmental > Terrestrial > Soil > Desert | place: Antarctica: Dry Valley... | reverse complement strand
CTGGCAACATTATGCCGCCTAAAACTACCTGGTTCGAACCAAAGCTTCGCAGTGGGCTAGTAGTGCATCTGCTTGAATAATAGTTAGTAACTTAAATAGAAATCGCAGCACCCTGATTCTGAAGATATTTATCTAAAATAGGAATCAGGGTTTCTGCTTTTATTGGTTTTGGTAAAAAGTCAACAAATCCGGCGGACAAACTCTTTTCTCTCTCGTGGGGCAAGGCAAATGCTGTATAGCTCATAACAGGTAAATCATGCTTGAATTCAAGAATCTCTTTTAGTGCTTCATAACCTGTTTTTATTGGTAGCTGAATATCCATTAGTACCAGGTCAATATCGGGATCTGATTTTACAATATCTATAGCTATTTGCCCGTTTAATGCATGAAGCAATCTTACTTCAGTACGTTTTAATAAGGCTTCCATGAGCATAAAGTTTTGCATGATATCTTCTGCAATAAGAATAGTTTTCCCTTTCCAATTAAAATTATGCGAATCAGGTTTTGCCGTTTTAGCCGGCTTATGTTCCACCAGTTTATAAGGAATTGTAAAATAGAACATCGAGCCTTTACCCGGATTCGATTCCATTCCTATAGTGCCTCCTAATAAATCGACCAGATTTTTCGAAATTGCCAGGCCAAGACCAGTTCCACCATATTTTCGGGTAGTACTGGGATCTAACTGACTAAATCGTTGAAATAGAAGTTTCTGTTTACTTCGCAGAATTCCGATTCCAGTATCTTTTACATAAAATGTGAGAGTTGAAAGCTGTATAGTATATCCAAATTCGATACTTCCAAATTCGGTAAATTTTAAGGCGTTACTCAGCAAATTGGTAAGCACTTGCTGCAATCGCATCGGATCGGTGATTACCCAAAAGTTATTTGTTTTTTCGGGAACTACAAGATTTAAATTTACACCTTTTTTACCCGAAACATTCTTTAATTCGTCGAAACTGCCAACTAAATCATTTAAAACCACATTAAGATCGCAAGCTGATTCAATCACTTTAAGCTGACCTGCTTCAATTTTAGCAATGTCAATAATATCATTTATCAATGACATTAACGAACCTCCTGAGCTTTTAATTTTTGCAATAAAATCAATCTTATCATCCTGTGGCAAATCATCTTCTGCAAGTAAATCGGAAAATCCGATAATCGCATTCATTGGAGTTCTAATTTCATGGCTCATGTTAGCCAGAAAAGCAGTTTTTAGTTTATCCGATTCTTCCGCCTTTTCCTTTGCCATGATTAAACGTTGCCGGGTTTCCTCCATCTCAGTAATATCACGGCTTATACCTATAATACCCAGCAAATTATTCTCCGAATCAAAATACGGCGTTTTAAGCGTATAGTATAATAATCTCTGACCATCTGGATATTCAATCCAATTAGTTGATCTTTCTGGTTGTAACGTTTCAATAATACGTTTATCAGATTTCGTATATCCTGAAGCATCAGATTTGCGGAAAAGCTCATATTCAGTAAGACCGACAATTTCTTCCGATTTTTTGTTAATATATTTTTCAAAAGCTGTATTACAACCTCGGAATTTACTTTTCGTATCTTTAAAGAAAATCAGGTCAGGTATAGCATCAATCATATATCTCAATCGTGACTTCTCGGCAGAAAGCACTGATTTTATTCTCTCTCTTTCATGAATCATTTGGTTGGCGGCTTGTGCAAGTGTATCGAATTCGGAAAATGCAAGTTGATTTGAATCAATTATTTGCATTCCTTGGGCAGCTCTTTTAAAAAAATGCAGAAACAACAATATATTTGATTTGGCCTTTAGTGCAAAATAGCGTATTGTTAATTGAGCCAGAATTATAAGAATAACCAGAAATATAAAGAAACGTATCAGGTTATTTCTAATATCAGTATACAGTTCGGATTTTAGTTTCTGAATTACAGGAAATATGTCGCTGGTAAAAAAGCCTGTACCAATTATCCATTCCCAGTCATTGATTCCAGAAAAGTAGGATGTTTTCTCGCTCCTCTCTATATCGGGATTGTTTCTCCATAAATAGGTATAATAACCACCATTCAATTGCTTTGCAAATTCAATTTCTTTGTTGAAAATATCCTTCCAGTTTGCCTCAGGGCTATTTTTTATATTTATGGGTGGAATTTGCTTTTTTCCATTTGATAGCAGTGCAAAACCATCGAATGTATTTAGTATTACATATTCATTGTTTGGGTATTTTACCTTGCTCAAGCTATCCAGAACAATTTCCTGGATAATGCCATGCTTTTGACCTGCGTCAAATGTAATTCCGATATTTAAATTGTCAATTTTGCTTTTCTTCAGTATTAAATAAGGTCCGGATGGTATTATTTCAAGGTAAGAATGCTTGATAAGAGTTTCCAGTTGTGCATGATTTTCAAATTTATACTGTTGCTCTATTGCATCCGATGTATTTTTAGCCCTATTTTTAATAAATGGGAATTCAGGGTATATAACTTCATTGTTATTATTGAGAATAATTACTTTAATGATTGACTTTTTATTTATTTCATTGAGAGAGTCGCTTATATAATCAGGGAAATTTTCGCTATTAAAGATTGTGCTATTTTCATAATTGTCGAATAGTTTCTCAATACTCGAAATTTTGGAATTTATTGACTGTATTGTATATTGCTCAGGATGTGACTTAACCCAGGAGATATAATCTTTTAAACCCAATATTCTTGATTTTAATATAATTCGTTGTTTTTCAGGGAATTCACTTTTTAGTTTTTCGACATTTTTATTGTAATCATTAATTTGTAACAAGGTGTAATAAGCTATAATTGTGCTTAACCCAACCAAAAAGAAGGTGACCGGGAAAATATATAGTATCCGGATCAGGCTGCGCTTTTGGAGTTTACCGGATTTATAACTATTCTTGCTTTTAAAAATATTCATTTATTAAGTCTCTTAACTATTCATCATGTAAGTAATACTAACCTATTCTACTTGCTTTGTTTAAGATTTTACACTAATCTCTCTGCTTCTATTGGAGAAATTGTCCTGATTCTGTCCAAATCTTTATAAAATAACTTACTTTTTGGGTACTACTATTCACATATTAATCCATTTTTTTACAATAGGTAATACGAAATTGGTGAAAAAAAAGTGATTTATTTCATATAAATAATTTTAAAAATAGCAACTAATTGAAATACATCTATATGTGTAAAAATATTTTTAAATTTATTTTTTAATAATTTCTGTCTTTTCGTATAGGTTTCATCAAATAGTCGATGTTTTATATCAAACTAAGGGATTTGATCAAGCAAAAAACCGAAGTTAAAATCATTTTTTGCATACTATGATGAATTCTTGTAGGTTTGTATTTCAAACCATGAAATATGAATAGTGCCGATTGTTTTAAGTTAATAAGATCAAAAGTTCCTGATGGTGTAAAAATTGTTGCAGTTTCAAAAACAAAACCTGCCGCCATGATTGAAGAATTATACATGAAAACCGGTCATACGATTTTTGGCGAAAACAAAGCCCGTGAACTTGAATCAAAACGCAATAACTTGACAAAAGATATTAACTGGCATTTTCTGGGACACCTTCAGAGCAATAAAATAAAATACATTGCGTCTTTTGTTGAGCTTATACATAGTGTGGACAGTTTCAGGCTTTTACAAGAAATCAATAAAGAAGCTGTTAAATGCAATCGAGTTATACCATGCTTATTGCAGCTTTATATTGCGAAAGAAGATACAAAATTTGGGTTTTCTATTGACGAAGTTAATCAAATGCTTGACGATAAAGTTTTTCAGGAATTATCAAATATTTCACTTCATGGAGTTATGGGTATGGCTACATTTACTCCTGATGTGACCCAGATCAGATCAGAATTTCATACATTATTCAATTATTTTAATGCACTCAGAACGCGGAATTTTTCATACGACCCTCTTTTTTGCGAAATATCAATGGGTATGACTGATGATTATTTATTAGCAATAGAAGAAGGAAGTACAATGGTTAGAATTGGTTCAGGGATATTTGGCGGGAGGTAAATTGAGTTACAAGCATGATTGCGAGAAGTAAAACGAATAATTTTTAATAGGATTTTTACTATCGATTATTTATATTTAAGTGAAATTCGTAATATTGTATCTTTAATGAAAAACAGGCCGGTTTTGGAACACAATGAGCAATATTGGGAAAATTTTCTAGAATACTCTAAAAAGAGGACAACTGTTCCAAAATAATAAACAAGAATAGTGGTGGGTCGGTATCATAAAGCTGTTATACATGCATTTACAGATTATGGTACATTTGTTGATTCGTCAAAACTCAATAAATACAAATAATTCAAACAAAATAGAAGATTTCTAAATCATTTATAATGCTACATGAATTTGTGTTAAGTAGGTTGAAAACGGTACAAATGAAAAGTGATTGAAGTATTGATCAAAACAATTACAAAAAAATTGAGTTATTCTGCTTAACAAAAATACAAATTCTGGAGTTCCAGGTTAAATCGACCTTTTAAAAATAGTTGAATCTCAATAAATTACTTAACATCATAATCACTTAAACAAATAGAGAAATTAAATTCAATAAAAGCCTGATAAACAAATATAGAGTTTACTGAAAAAATACTTAGAACTACATGTAGAAAATGATGTGAAAATTATTTTAATACACGTGTTACATTTTTCTTTATTAGATATTAATTATTAATATACAATAAGATCTTCAATCATCAGCACTTTATTTTATGTGACTGAATTGGCGAAGCTTTTTAAGCAATGTCATAATTCAGAAAACAAGATTAGAGATGTTACTAAATTGGATTTTTTTTCAAAAAAATGATTAAGATTTTTTACTTTATTTCGTTGAGATTGTTTTAATAAATGATTCAATTAAAAACGTTGTTTTAACATTATACAGCAAATTCAAAACGAAATAATTGTAACGAAGACAGAGAAAAGTTTTAATTCGCGTTCTTAAATAATTTAACACGAAATTGACACTAAATATAGCATTTCCTGTAGTTCTAAATTGCTCGATTCATTTCACTAATAGCCATCAATTACAAATTTATAAAGCCGATATCATGCTACCATTTGTGAAAAAGTATAATATAATCCTAATAGTGATATTATTATCACTTTTTTCGGGATGCGTATCTCAACGAGATCTTGAATATCTTCAAAAAGATGAGCGAACTCCAAAATCGTTTAAAGAGGCAGATGTTCCTGATTATCTTCTCAAACCTAATGATGAGTTATATATACAAGTAACAAGCTTGGATGAAGCAGCATCTAATGTTTTTACAACTGCAGGCAATACTCAAGCAAATAATGGTGGAAGTATGGATCCTTACGGTGCCTCCCTGGTATCATATTCAATCAATTCGAAAGGATATTTATTGTTACCTATCATTGGCAATGTATATGTCAAAGGTAAAACATTGGTGCAGGTGAGAGAAATGCTGCAGGATTCACTGATTAATATCTTAAGTCAACCCAGTGTTACTATCAAATTAGTCAATCGCTACATTTCTGTTTTGGGCGAAGTCAAAATTCCCGGACACTTTGCATATGCACAGGAAAAGCTGACAATATTTGATGCGCTTGGACTAGCCGGTGATTTGACAAGATATAGCAACAGAAAAGATGTTATACTCACAAGAAACGAAAATGGTAAAAACATGATAGTAGCTCTGGATTTAACTAGACCTGAGATACTAGAATCGGAGTATTATTACCTGCGACCAAATGATCTTGTAATTGTAAAGCCGCTCAAAAAGCGTGTTTGGGGAACACCTGAATTTCCTTTTGCACTTATTTTATCTACTCTTACTTTTACTCTTTTATTATATTCTTATATGAATTAACCACATAAATAAAACAAGAATGTCAAGTATAAGTAATATCAATCTGCAAGAAGATAATGACCTGAAAAAGGCTGCAGAGCTAGTTCTGAGGAATTATAAACTGTTCATTTTTAGTATAGTTGTTGCACTGGTTTTCGCTTTTGTGAAAAATTATAATTCTATTCCAATATATCAGGTTTCATCTTCAGTTTTAATAAAAGAAAATAAGGATGGATCAAATACCAGTTCTATGAATGATTATCTGAATAGCAGCTTATTTGGTGACAATCAGAATTTTCAGAATGAACTTTGGGTGCTCCAATCATTGCCAGTTATTGAAAAAACGGTAAAAAATATCAACCTGTCTGTTAGTTACTTTCGCAAAGTAGATTTCAAACAAATTGATGCATATAAAAGCACTCCTTTCAGAGTTTTATTTTCTCCTAACCATATTCAACCATTAAATGTCAAATTCGAAATTACTTTTAATAAATCAGGTAATTTTGAAATTAAAGCTGAATCAGAAAAAGTTAATTTTTATGATTTTAGTACTGAAGTATATAAGTACCAGAAAGAAAACTGGTCTTATAGAAGTATAGGTTCCCCTGGTAGACTTATTGAAACTCCTGATCTGGCATTCATAATTGACATAGACAGCAACAGGAAAATTTCCGACGAGGAGGCTTCAATCTATAGTTTCGAGTTTAAAGACCAAAACTCAATAGCTCGTTCATTTAAAGGAAGATTGAGTTTTGACATTATAGACCCCAAGGCAACAGTAGTAGAAATATCCTTTTTATCTGAATCGGTTTCGAAAGGAGAAGATGTTGTTAATGAGTTGATGAAAGTATATTCAAATCAAAATCTTGAAAGGAAAAATCACATTGCTAGTATTACAATTGACTACATCGAAAAGCAATTGGGAGAGATTTCAGATTCATTAAGCATGACTGAAAATAATTTACAGCAATTCAGGTCAGCGAATCAGATATTGAATGTTGCAGAACAATCTACAGGTATTTCGGCTCAATATATTCAACTTCAGAACCAAAGAGCTGAATTGACAACAAGAAAACGTTATTATGATTATGTAGCTGATTATCTTGAGAAAAACGATGACTTTTCAAATATGATTGTTCCAGCTTCGATGGGTATTCCTGACCAGATTTTAACCAGCCTGATGTCCGAACTCATCGCCTCTCAGTCACAGCGCTCCAATCTTATCGATAATAGGCAGGAAAAGAATCCATTAGTTGGAAAACTCACCATCAAAATAGATAATATTAAGAAAACAATTGCCGACAATATTTCTGCAGTTAGGCAAACTACTGATATTTCGATTGATGAAATGAATAAACGGATTTCTAAAATTGAGAGCCAGATAAGCCGCATGCCTAAAACAGAGCAACAACTTGGCGGTTTTGAACGTAAATACAGGTTAAACGATGCTATTTATAATTATCTTCTGGAGAAAAGGGCAGAAGCCAAAATAACCAAGGCATCAAATTTACCTGATGATATAATAATTGAACCAGCTGCACAGGTTGGTGGAAGTCCTGTTTCGCCTAACACACAGAAAAATTATATAATGGCATTGCTATTGGGAATAGGCTTGCCGTTCTCTTATCTTATTACCCGAAAAGCGCTAAATAATAAAATTGAATCGCAAGAGAGCATTGAGCGTTTGACTAATATACCAGTTTTAGGAAAGATATTGCATAATTATAAAAAAACTGATAATGTAGTTTTTGAATACCCAAAATCACCGATTGCTGAATCATATAGAGTACTTCGCACTAACCTCGATTTTTCGATGAAAGGTGCCAGCCATAAAGTTATTATGGTAACTTCATGCCTTACAGGTGAAGGCAAATCATTCAATGCATTGAATATTGCAATGAGTTATGCTCAGCTAGGCAGAAAGACTATATTGCTGAATTTTGATTTGAGAAAGCATGCATCCTATTTCGACAAACAATCAGAATCATCAATCGGATTGAGTTCATTCCTTATTAATAAGGTAAGCCTGCAGGAAATTATTTTGAATTCGCCCGATAGTAAACTGGATTACATCAATTCCGGACCGATACCTCCCAATCCTGCTGAATTATTGGCTCTTGAAGAAACAAAAAAAATGATTCTAGGACTTAAAGATCAATACGAATACATTATTATTGATACTCCGCCGCTAGCTCAGGTAACCGATGGCTTTTTGTTAATGGAAACCGCTGATTTAATAGTTCTTATAGTAAGATATAACTACTCGAAGAAGAAAGTTATTTCGATGGTATTAAAAGATCTGAAGCATAAAAACATTGATAATATTTGTTTGGTATTAAACGATAACCGTATTAAAAGTGACCAGTATGGTTACGGATATGGATACAACAAGAAAAATAAGTAATATTGACGCTTTGAATAAATTTTTGTTAATAAACAGCTCTAATAAAATAAAGGTATGCTCAACGATAAAACGCTCTTAATTACCGGGGGAACCGGGTCATTTGGTAATGCTGTACTCAAACGCTTTTTGAATACCGGTATAAAAGAAATAAGGATTTTTAGCCGCGACGAAAAAAAACAAGATGATATGCGTCAATTTTATCGGAATGATAAAATTAAATACTACATCGGGGATACAAGAGATAAGCGAAGTATTGATTCAGCAATGTATGGTGTTGATTATGTTTTTCAGGCTGCAGCATTAAAACAAGTTCCTTCATGTGAATTTTTTCCTATGGAGGCAGTAAGGACGAATGTTTTGGGATGTGAAAATGTTTTAGACAGTGCGTTGGAGCATGGTGTCAAAAATGTGATTGTTTTAAGTACCGATAAAGCAGTATACCCCATCAATGCAATGGGAATGTCAAAAGCATTGAGCGAAAAAGTAATGGTAGCAAAAAGCCGGAACCTAAATGGTTCCGGTCCTGTATTTTGTGGAACCAGGTATGGAAATGTGATGGCTTCAAGAGGATCTGTAATTCCATTGTTTATTGAACAGATTAAGCGTGGTGATGCATTAACAATCACCGATCCTAATATGACCCGGTTTATGATGACACTCGAAGATGCAGTTGAACTTGTACTCTTTGCCTTTACTAATGGAAAACCAGGAGATATTTTTGTACAGAAAGCGCCGGCAGCTACTATTCTCACTCTCACAAAGGCACTTAAAGAATTGTATAATTCTGATAGCCCAATAAAAGTAATTGGAACACGCCATGGCGAAAAAAAATACGAAGTTTTAGTTAACAGAGAAGATATGCTGAAAGCTGAAGATATGGGTGATTTCTATCGCATTCCAGCTGATAACCGCGACTTAAACTATGAACTTTATTTTTCAGAAGGAGATGATGTTTCACAAATTGAAGAATATCATTCTGATAATACCGAACGTCTTGATGTAGAAGGAACCAAAAAACTCTTGCTTAAATTGGATATTATTAGAAACGACCTGGGATTATAAGTATATTCATACTGCTTATAAAATTTAGGAATCAGTTTTACTTATTGAAAAAAATGTTAAAAATTGGCATAACAGGTCAGGCTGGCTTTGTAGGGACGCATCTCTATAATACGCTCGGTTTGAAAGGAAATATTGAAAGGGTGAGTTTTGATGATTCCTACTTTGAGGATCAGCAATTACTTCAGATTTTTGTGAAGAGTTGTGATGTAATTGTTCACCTTGCTGCAATGAATCGTCATAACGATCCGGAAGTATTGTATCATACAAATATTTTACTGGTTCAAAAGCTGATAGATGCCATGGAAACAGAGGGGGTAACTCCACATATCATTTTTTCATCATCAACTCAGGAAGATCGGGAAAATAAGTATGGGCTCTCGAAAAAAGAAGGAAGGACTAGACTCGCTGCCTGGGCTGAAAAAAAAAATGCTTTGTATACCGGTATGGTTATTCCAAATGTTTTCGGACCTTTCGGTAATCCATATTACAATTCTGTAATTGCCACTTTCTCGCATCAACTTACGCATGGTGAACAGCCCAGAATAGATATTGATAGCGACCTGAAGCTTATATTTGTCGGAGAACTTGTGGCGGAAATTTTAAATATTATTAGTGAAAAGAAAGTAACACCTGAATACATAGTTCCTTTTACTGCACAGATAAAAGTTACACAATTACTTTCGAAATTTGAAGATTATAAAATAAAATATTTCAGAAATTCTGTTGTGCCTGAAATAAATAACAGATTCGAGCTGAATCTTTTTAATACATTCAGATCGTATATTGATCATGCTAGCCATTTCCCGGTATCGTTAACAAAGCATACCGATACACGGGGAAGCTTTGTGGAAACAGTAAAAACTGCGGTTGGCGGTCAATTCTCGTACTCAAATACTCATCCGGGAATTACCCGTGGTGAGCATTTTCATACACGAAAAATTGAACGCTTTGCTGTAATTCAAGGAAAGGCAGCAATTGAACTTCGCAGGATAGGATCTAACGAAGTGTTGCATTTCGAACTTGATGGCGAAATTCCATCTTTTGTTGATATACCAGTTTGGTTTACGCATAATATTAAAAATGTAGGAACAAATGATTTACTTACTCTCTTTTGGATTAATGAGTTTTTCGATCCAAATGATCCGGATACTTATTTCGAAAAAGTAAGGCATTAAAGTGTTTCTATCGATTTAAAAATTCAATCGTGAAATTAGAAAAATATTTTAAACTTGTATTTCTAACTAATTGTAATCCTGATTTATGCATACTTTATGATCCCTTCTAAATTAAAAATAGTTACAGTAGTTGGTACGCGACCGGAGATTATCAGGTTATCACGTACAATGGCTTTACTTGATAAATATGTAAACCAAATAATAGTTCATACAGGTCAGAATTATGATTATGAATTGAATGAAGTTTTTTGGAATGATCTCGAATTAAGAAAGCCAGATCATTTTTTAGAAATAGATACAACTTCTCTCGGTTCAGCAGTAGGGGATATATTAAAGAAGATAGAAGTATTACTTAGAATTGAAAAACCGGATGGATTGCTCGTACTTGGAGATACAAATTCATGTCTTTCCGCTTATATGGCGAAAAGACTGCATATCCCTGTATTTCATATGGAGGCTGGAAACAGAAGCTACGATTTTAATGTTCCGGAAGAAACAAACCGAAGGATAATTGATCATATTGCCGATTTTAATCTTGTTTATACTGAACATGCCCGGCGGCATTTGTTAAGCGAAGGATTACCTCATCGGAGGATTTATCTCACCGGATCACCAATGCGCGAAGTATTGAGTTTTTACAAACATAAAATTGATAATTCAGGGATCTTGAATACTTTGGGGTTAACAAAAGGGAAATATTTTGTTGTTTCGACTCATAGAGAAGAAAATGTTGATAACCCATTAATTCTTAAAAAGATACTCGTCTTATTAAACGAGTTGGCAAACAACTATGATTTGCCAATTATTGTAAGTACACATCCGAGAACAAGAAAAAGAATAGAACAACTCGAAGAAAAAAACCTTGATAAGAAGATTCTGTTTTTAAAACCATTTGGATTTCTTGACTATGTGCATCTTCAGCAACATGCAATATGCACGGTATCTGATAGCGGCACTATTAGTGAAGAATCATCGGTTTTAGGTTTTCCGGCAATATCATTGAGGCAGTCGATGGAACGTCCTGAAGCCCAGGATACTGGTTCAATAATACTCACAGGTTTTGAACCGGACATTATTATGAATGCAATCTCATTGGCAATCAACGAAAAATCAGAAAGACGAACTTTCAGTATACCCGAAGATTATCAGATTGAAGATACATCGTGGAGGGCAGTTAAATTGATCTTAGGCAATTGTAAATTGAGCAATTTGTGGAACGGAATAAACAAGGTTGATTAATTTTTTGCATAAATAATATTTTAGTAGAAATTAACAACCTGGCTAATAAACCAGCATTAGATTCAGGAATCTCAATGAAAAACAATCAGGAAATTACCTAATTAATTGAATTTTGAAATGGCAAAAATGAATGAAGAATGGGATATAGTAATAAAACCTAAAGGTAGTTTATTCAATCTTAATCTGAGAGAAGTATGGAAATATAGGGATCTCCTCGAAATGTACATTAAACGTGATATTGTTACTTTCTATAAGCAAACAATATTAGGCCCGTTATGGTTTTTCATACAACCAGTTTTTACGACTATCGTGTTTATGTTTGTTTTTGGTGGATTAGCCGGAATACCAACAGATGGAATTCCACAACCACTGTTTTATTTATCGGGCATTTGCCTATGGAATTATTTTTCTGACTCATTAATTAAAACTTCAGATACTTTTTACACTAATCAGGCTGTGTTTGGTAAAGTGTACTTCCCTCGTTTAATTGTCCCAATTTCAGTTACATTATCTGGATTGCTTAAAATGCTGATTCAGTTTATCTTATTTGCCGGGGTTTATATCTATTTTATTTCTAAAGGTACTGAAATAGCACTAAATAGTTATGCATTATTGTTTCCGGTTCTGATTTTTATTTTAGCGGGATTAGGACTGGGTTTTGGTATTATTATATCATCAATGACAACCAAATACAGAGATTTGAAATTCCTTGTTGCTTTTGCTGTCCAACTGTGGATGTATTTTACTCCGGTAATATATCCTCTTTCGGTAATGGAAGGGACTTATAAAAAATATATGTGGTTTATTCAGGCTAACCCACTAACAGCAGTGCTGGAGACATTCAAATACGGTTTTCTTGGCAAAGGCTCATTTTCCTGGTTTTCTTTGGGTTACAGCTTTGTTTTTACAATAATTCTGTTGTTGGTGGGCACATGGATTTTCAATAGAGTTGAAAGATCATTCATGGATGTGGTGTAGGGTAAAATAATAATGATGTTAGAAATAATAAAATTAACATATTTAATTGACTTACATTTAATAATCAGAGTTTGAAGCAATAGAAAATAACGATGAGTGATATAGCAATAAAATTTGAGAATATTTCGAAGCAATACAGGCTTGGGACAATAGGTACAGGCACAATTAGCCACGATCTGAACCGATGGTGGGCAATGAATATTCAAGGTAAATCAGATCCTTATCTTAAAGTTGGCCAGGTCAATGATAGGGAAAGTAAATCTACAAGTGATTATGTATGGGCACTTAACAATATTAACTTTGAAGTAAAAAAAGGAGAAGTTTTAGGCATTATTGGCAAGAACGGAGCAGGAAAATCTACTTTGCTTAAAATACTTTCCCGGGTAACTACCCCTACAACAGGAAGAATTGCTGCACATGGTCGTATTGCTTCATTACTCGAAGTTGGTACCGGTTTTCATCCTGAAATGACTGGACGCGAAAATATATATATGAATGGTTCCATAATGGGTATGACAAAAGCTGAAATTACCCGAAAGCTAGATGAAATCGTTGACTTTGCCGGTGTTGAAAAATATCTTGATACTCCTGTAAAGCGCTACTCAAGTGGTATGACAGTTCGTTTGGGTTTTGCAATTGCTGCTTATCTTGAACCCGAAATACTTGTAGTTGACGAAGTTCTTGCTGTGGGCGATGCTGAATTTCAGAAAAAGGCTATCGGTCGTATGCAGGACGTTAGTCAAAAAGAGGGGAGAACGGTTCTGTTTGTTAGTCATAATATGCAGGCGATAACCAACTTATGCTCCAGGGTTGTATTACTTAATAAAGGTACTGTGGTTGATGATAGTAATCCTATTGACGTAATTAGAAAGTACTTGATGTATGAAACTCTTAAGGAAGGATCAATTTATTGGGATGAACAAACTGCTTTGGGTGATTCTTCAATTAAGCTCAGAGCAATTAAGATAATGGATCAGGATGATATTATCAGAAGTCACTTTTTTTCGAAATTAAAAATCAAAATACAAGTGGATTTTGAAATTACAAAACTTGATAATGAATTGGTTATTGGATTTGATATTTTGAATGAGAACGGTATGACAATTTTAAGAACATACCATAATGATGGTTCACCCGAAAATTGGCCTGTACTAAAAGTTGGGTTTAACTCACTTGTTTGCGAATTGCCCGAGAGTTTTTTCAATGAAGGCACTTATTATATTAGCCCTAAAATAAGTCTTCACTTTAAAAAATGGATACTAAATTCCGATCCGTTATTGTCGTTCGAAGTTGAGATCAACCATGGTGTATCACCATTCTGGAACAGAATAAGTAAATCGAACAGGCCTGGTGCTTTGGCAAAGATATTGCCATGGCATAATAGTGAATTGGTTAGATAATACATTTTTTGATACTGAAAAGTTGATCCTGTTGAATTCTATAACCAGTTTGATTTGAAATCAAAAGCTTGATTTATTTTGAAATATCTATCATTATTATGACTTTTTTTTACCGCAAATCCTTCCTATTCAATTTTTCCTGACAATAACAATATTTTTTTTTCTACTGTTTTATTGCGTTTTGCAAACATGTAATTGTTAAATCTGATCAATGAAAAATGCTCTTATTTTTTCACCAAGTTTTATAGGTCACAGGCAAGTATATGTTTTTGTTTTGAGCCAGGTATTGATTAAGTTGGGATACAGGATTTATATTGCAGGTAACTTTTCAGCGAAATTAAGCAGTACTTTTTATTTTAACCGTTTAAAAGGCAATAATAACATTTTCGAAATTGATACTACTGAAATTCCAGGTAATGGGTTAGGTATAAACATTCATGAATTTATTGAATTACAGGTCAAATATGCTATTGATTTAACCATTTTTGCTGAGGCTGATAATCACATCCCATTGCTTATTTCTCAGTTATCAGTACACAAAAGATTAAAAGGTAGAACAATTGGTATATTTTTAAGACCTTTTTATGTCTATCAAAAAGTAACAGCAATTAATAAACTCAGATATTTTAAATGGTTATATACAGAATGGAAGACTGATACCCGGCTTTTTCATGAATTTCTTAATCCTCAGTTTCATCTCATAAATGAATCTTTACATCTAGATGATTATTTTGTTTCAAAACACCGGCACACCAAATGGCTACCTGATGTTTTTCAGCAATTTGCTGACGAAATAGTTCTAGAGGAACAATCAGAACAAAGGCATTGGATTGATAAACTGGATGCGTTTAAAGAAGCGAACAAAGATTGTATTTTCCTATTGTATTTTGGCGCTCCCCAAGATAGAAGAGGATACGATTTCCTACTTAAATTAGCTGTCGATTACAAAGCTTGTTTTGTGCATTGCGGATTGAGGAATAATTGGACAGACTATGAGTTTGACATAAATGAACTTCGGGGAAAGCTGGAATCAGAAAAGAAGCTTTTTGAAACAAATGAATACATTATAGATCCAATAACAATTGAATATTTTTTCAAAGCTGTAGGGCATTTAATCCTTCCTTATAAAAATTTTTACGGATCAAGTGGAGTTATGTTGCAGGCATTGGTATACAATATTCCTGTTCTAGTGCCGGATATAGGAGTAATTGGTTACCGAGTTAAAAAATATGGTTTAGGATATACATATAATAATGGATCGTTTGAAAAGCAGTTTCTATGTTTTTTAAAAACACCGACAGAAATGTTTTCAAAATCAATTGAGGAATACATGAAAATGCAATCGGTTCAAAACCTGAACAGTGTGTTAATAAATTCTATTAATGGCGAAGCAAGCTAATTATTTTTTCAAGTTAATATGATTTATCTTTTTATTAAGTTTCTCCCATATATCCTCGTGATGTATTTTTTATATCGTACACTTAAAGATCCTATATTTTTAATGGGAATTCCTTTTTTAATGTTTCTTCGCTCATCTATATTTTTCGAATCAGTCGAAATATTCAGAATTCCATTCAGATCAATTGAATCAATAGACAGAAACCCTGATATCACATTATTGGTATGGATGATAATTTTTTGGATAATATTCAGAATCAGATCCGAAAATTACCCCATGTTAAATAATAAAAATAAAATCGATATCAAAAGTTTTAGTATTCTTGATTATTCCATTGTTGGGTTAATAGTTATTACTGTTGTTGGGTTTGGTATGGTTTTAAAAGAGTATGTTGTTCTTGATCAAGTATATGATAAATTTATTGTTCTTCTTTCGCTTTTCGTTGGGTTTTGGATAATCAGAGATACGTGCAGCAGGGTTGAAATCAATGTCTTGGATAAATTTCTTTATAATATTGTGCTAGTCAATTCGTTGGCATCAGGGCTCTATTTTATCCATCAGGGATTACATATTTCAATATATTCCAGTGCAACCAATGAATATCTGGTCACTTTTTTTGAAGGCCAAGTAATTACCAGAACTTTCTGGTTTATGCCTGTTCTCTGGTTTTTCTCTATTTCCTACTTGTTAGCAATGAGAAGAAAGAAAACAATTATTGATATTTTATTAATTGGAATAAATATTCTTGGAATATATATATCGTATACTCGTTCCTTTCTTATGATTGCCATTTTAATCTTTTTTGTTTACTTTCTTTTAATCGGCTACAAAGAGAAAAGTTTAGGGAATTCAATTAAAAATCTTTTGCTTGGAAGCATAGCAGCTATTGCTGTTTTTGTCGCAGTGTCAAGCTTCCTGCCAGCCAGCACCAATTATTTCCTCAGCAGGTTTAAAGAATTGGAAGATCAACCTGCAACAGTTCAGTCCAATAATCTTGTGTATAGATTTTATAAAACCGAAAGAGTAATTGATAGAATGAATACAAGCAAAAGACTATTTGGCTATGGATCTGTTACTGAAAAGCAAAACCCTTTTGTTAAAGTAGTTGATGGCGCAACAGCAGATATGGGTTGGGCAGAAGTGGTTTTCCGATGGGGATTTATTGGCCTTGTTTTATTCGTTTTACTATACATTGGTTCAATGATAAAAGCTTTTTTCTTATTCTTAAGAACTGATGGATTAGTATCTCAATTATCACTAATGCTGCTTTTAACAATAATTTCACAAGTAATTGAAGGGTTTACTTCATATACAATTATGTCGCCGAGCAGATTTGCAATGGCACTTTGGTATTTCGGTATCTTATCAGCATTATTAATGGTGTATGGTAAAAAAGAAAAAAATATTATTACTGAATCTGATATGAAGGAGAGTTACAAAACTGATGTTTAGTACTTGTATTAATAAATGTGATATTATTTTAATTTCCAGTAATATATAATATATATTCCCCAAGTTTGAATTGTGGATTTACAGTTTATGAAATTCTTTATTTGTTAGTCTTGATAACTAAATACTCTTATTGAATCCGGATTAAATTATTGAAGGATTCCAATACAAAATAATTTCAAATGAAAGTTCTCTGGTTCACTGATTCACCTTCGTTGGCATCAGGTTATTTAAATTTGGAAAGAAATATTACTGGTTGGATTGCATCGCTTCAGGAAGAAATAGAACAAATTGACAAAATAGAACTCGGTGTAGCGTTTCCGTTTGGTTATGAAAATGAATCCAGATTTGAGTTAAAAAACACTCAATACTTTTCTTATCCATATCCCAAAACAAAAGAAGGCATTTCGGGGCTTTGGGACAGGTGGAATCATAACACTGAATCGAAGAGCATAATAAAAGACTACCTGAAAATAATTGAAGAATTTAAACCGGATGTAATACAGATATTTGGCACCGAATCACCTTTTGGATTATTAATTCCACATGTGAAAATTCCTGTTGTAATACATATTCAAGGCAATCTTACAATAACATCAAAAAAATGGTTTTCCGGATTGAGTTCATTCAATATTTTACGATACTCAAACATAAAAAATATAATTAAAGCTTATGGCTTATGGCATTTGTACTTTCATTTTTCAAATCGGGCGGAAAGAGAGCGTAAACTCATGAGCAATTGTCAGTTTTATATTGGCAGGACTGATTGGGACAGAAGGATAAGTAAAGTATTATCTCCAGCTAGCACATATTTTCATTGTGAAGAATTGTTGCGAAACAATTTTTACCATGTACAACGCTGGCGGAAACCGAAACACGATAAAATCAGGTTGGTTTCCACTATAAGTACTATGGCTTATAAAGGACTTGAAACAATTCTGGAAACTGCACTTTTGTTAAAAAACAACCTTACAATAGAATTTGAGTGGATTATTGCAGGCATTACAGGTAAAGAGGAGATAGTAAGTATAATTGAAAAATCCAGCAATCTGAAATTTAACGATCAGAAAATAATTTTTAAAGGTTCACTTAATGCCGAAAAATTAATAGGGGAGTTGTTACAGGCAAATATTTATATACATCCATCACATATAGAAAATAGCCCAAACAGCGTTTGTGAGGCAATGTTAATGGGCGTTCCTGTAATTGCAACCTATGCTGGTGGAACACCAACTATTGTTGAAAATGGAGTTGAAGGATTGCTTGTTCAGGATGGGGATCCATATTCATTAGCTGGAACCATATTTGAGTTGGTTCAGGATGAAGATTTACTGCTTTTGCTTGCCGAAAATGCATATAAAAAAGCAGTTGTGCGACATGATAAAAAGCTTGTGAGAGAAAGAATGTCAGATATTTATCAAATGATAAATGAAAAAGGTAATCAACAATTGAGTTAGGAAATAATTTATAAGAAAAAGCTTTTGAAATGAAGTATCCAAAATTATTAATTATTAATAACTATAGTTTTAATGAATTTAAAGGTGGTGGAATCACTTTAAAAAATCTTTTTCTTGGTTGGCCCAAAGATAGTATTGCATTTGCCCATTATAGTGTTTCTAAACCAATGACTAACATCTGTGAAAAATATTTCAAAATTGGATATGATGAATCTCACTATATTTTTCCGATTAACAAATTAAGTAATGAGCCGAAGGGGAGAATAAACGGGCCTTATTCTGAACAAAATTACGAAAATGTGTATGGAACTAAAAATAGTACTGATTCATTAGTACAGAAACATATTCCTACGCAAAACATATTTAAACAATGGTTTCAACAGTTTATTCTAAAAGTTGGGCTTCAAGAGTTTGTTCACCCTCTCCGGATGTCTAAATCGCTCAAAGACTGGATTCTGGAGTTTAACCCTGATATAATTTATTGCCAACCTGAAAATATCTCATTTATAAATCTGGTTTTAAAGGCTCAAAACATTACTGGTGCCAAAGTAGTTGTTCACGTTATGGATGATTGGCCATATCTGATATACAAAGATAAAACCATAAAATTTTTATTGAGAACTATTGTAAATCGGAAATTTCGGAAATTACTGAATATTTCATCGCTTAGGTTGGGTATTTCTAAAGCAATGGCCGAAGAATTCCAGATCAGGTATAAACTCCCATTTAAATACTTTCACAATCCAATTGATTTATCTAAAATGAATGAATTATCCCGGTTTGAAAATGATCGAAATGGTTCATATTTAGTTGTTTATTCAGGAAGAATAGGTTGGACTGCAAGCCATGATTCAATTATTGAATTTAGTAAATGTATAGAAGCCTTAAGAATGGATGGATTAGATATAAGTTTTAATATCTATACTGATCTTAACGAAAAGGAGAATGATTTTTCAAAGTTTAAACATGATGGTACGAATTTGTTGCCTCCTTTAAATGATGAAAATTTCATAACAAAATTATTGGAAGCTGATTTGCTGCTATATCCCGTTGATTTCGATAAAAAGAGTATTGAATTTATCCGACTATCATTCCCCACCAAGCTGCCATCTTACTTAATATCAGGAATTCCCATATTTTGTTATGGCCTATCAGTAGTTCATTCCATTCGTTTTATGATTGAAAACAAAATAGGTTTCATATGTACAGATCAGAAAATTGAAATTTTAAAGAAATCAATTATTGATGCTATCAATAATAAAGAGCTCAGAGAGGAATACTCAGCCAGGGCATCCGAATTTGCCAAGAATAATTTTGACAGGTCAAAAATCAGCAATTCCTTTCATCAGGAGATTGCAAATTGCATATAAAAAGTAAAATCGATTAATTCCTAGGATGATTGTAATCAAAAGTGATATTTTATTGAAACAACTGTATCAGTACCTGGCCAAAAGCTGTTATCAAACAAAAGACGAATTTCGAATTATCTGAATAAAAGTTTGAATGTGCAATTTTTTAACTAATCTGCATCTAAAACTAAAAAAAAAGATTATCAATACATTACAACCAAACTATTTATGTCATCCGCTTTCCCAAAAGTATTAATAGTAGGACAATTTTTTCACAAAAAATCCGGAAGTGGAATTACGATGTCGAACTTGTTTTTCGGTTGGGATAAAAATAGAATAGCTGTGGCAGCCAGCGAGTTGATCCATCCTGATTTTTCAGTATGTGAGAATTACTATTGCTTGGGCGAAAGTGAAATTGAAAGAGGATTTCCATTCAATTTTTTAACAAGAAAAGAACTTTCAAAATCCGGAGTTGTTTTTCAAAAACCCAATCAGAATCAGTCTGCAAATTCTTTTGCAAAAAATGGTGCAACAAACAATCTTAAAGATCAGGTGCTTTTATTTACCGGACAAATGCATCGAAGGCGGAAATTTGTATGCAGTCAAGAGTTTTTAACCTGGATTGATGAATTTTCTCCTGATATAATTTACTCTCAACTTGCATCATATGAACTTATACGTTTCGTTAAAGACTTGTCGCGGCAAATTAATAAACCGACGGTTTTTCATATTATGGACGATTGGCCTGTTACTATTACACTTTCACAAAACAGGCTATTTCGTAATTACTGGGAAACGACTATAGATAAAGAGCTGAGATATTTGCTTTCGCAGGCTAATGCATTAATGAGCATTAGCGAGTATATGAGCAAAGAGTACTACACTCGTTATGGAATGAATTTTATTGCTTTTCATAATCCAATTGATGTTAAACAATGGATATTACCTGAAAAGAGTTATGAACACACCGGTGCTTTTAAATTGCTATATGCCGGACGAATAGGCAAAGGGCTTCAGAATTCACTCTTGGATGTAGCTTCTGCAGTTTGTGAGTTGAATAAAGAGGGTTTAAATATCGAATTTCATATTCAGGCTACAAATGATAATCCGGTGTTGAAAGAATTAGAACGATTTAAATTTGTTTCAATCCGAAAACCTGTGCTATACAATGAATTACCGTCAATTTTTGGTAAAGCTGATCTGCTGCTGTTGCCAAATGATTTTGATGATAAATCTGTTTCATTTTTGAAATTCTCAATGCCTACAAAAGCAAGCGAGTACATGGCATCAGGTACACCTATTCTTGTTTATTCGAGTATTGAAACGGCAGTTACCAGGCATGCATTGCAATATCAATGGGCTGTTGTCGTTTCCGAAAATAAAAAAGATGTTCTCAAAGATGCAATTAATAAGATTTATGCTGATAAAGATATGAGAATCTCATTTGGCATCAGGGCAAAAGAACTTGCAATACAAAAATTCGATAGCAATATTATCAGAACAAACTTTAAATCCGTTTTGCAAAACAGCATTAGTAAAAGCTACTCATAATGAGTTAAAGCTAAGAATGAACTTGGCACATATCTATTCCAGATATCAGAGATAAACAGACTGAATGAAAATACTAATATTGTTACAACGGAATCCGTTTGTCGAAACCTCAGCGCAGAACAATAGATTTCTATCTCTGGCAGAAGGTATTTTAGCACACGGAGCAAATATAAAACTGCTTTTTGTTGAATATTATGGTGTGGAGTCGGAAAGGAAAATATTTTCGAACCGAGGCGGGAATTATAAAGGTTTTCAATATGAATATCTTTCGCCTTTAGGGACTCTGAACCCGATTATGAAAAAACTGAGCAAGGTGCTTTATAATTCTACTGTTTTAGCAAAAAAAATCCATGCACAATATGTGAAAGAGGATTTTGATTATTTGTGGCTGGGAGTTTCAGAAGAACTTTTCAAAATAGCATTACAATTGATAAAATGTAAACCCCGGATCAACTTTTTACACGAGAGAAGTGAATTTAGCTGGATTGCATTCCCCAATAACAAGAAACTACATGATAATTATTTGAAGAAACTATTACCTGAAATTAAAGTGATGGCTGTGATGACAAAAACGCTTAAACAGTATTATTTCCCTTATTTGAGTGAACAGGCAGCTATTATACATTTACCTATGACTGTTGATTTATCGAGATTTGCAGAAATAAAAGGTGATGTTAATCTTATAAAGCCATATATAGGATACTGCGGAAGTATGAATAATAAAAAGGATGGTGTGGATGTATTAATTCAGGCATTTGTCGAAATTATGGATCAATATCCCAATTTGCATTTGTACCTGGCGGGAACTAAAAATCTTAATGAAGATTATTTAAATCAGGTAAAGATTATTGAGAAAAGTAATGCTCAAAATCGGATCACTTATCTTGGAGAGATATCAAGAGAAGGTATTCCTGCTTTTTTAACAAATGCATCAATCCTGGCTTTAGCAAGACCAAATTCACAACAATCGGAAGGCGGATTTCCGACTAAACTGGGGGAATACCTTGCATCGGGCCGCACAGTTTGTGTTACCAATATTGGAGAAATAAGTGATTATCTTACTGATAATAAAAGTGCCTTTTTTGCTTTACCTGACAATTATGTGTCATTTTCAGAAACTATTGTAAAGGCATTGTCAGCAAAAAATATAGATGAGGTAGGCGAAGAAGGAAGGAAAATTGCATTTCAGATTTTCAATAAAGATGTTCAATCGAAAAGGTTTTACGACTTTCTGCTTTCAAATAAGTAATTATGATCAAAATAAATGTATGTGGTGATTTTTGTATCACCGAACCTTTTTTGAAAAATGATCTGTTTTCGGAAGAGATAGTCTCCTTTTTTGGAAATTCGGATTTAAATATACTCAATCTGGAATGTCCGGTTATTGAAAAATTTAACGGCAAAAAAATCCCAAAAACAGGCCCACACTTAAACACAAGTAGCGAAATTTTTACTCAGTTACGAAAAATCAAAACACATGCGCTAACTTTAGCTAACAATCATATTTTGGATTTTGGTTCTGCCGGATTAGAGAGTACTTTGCAGATGTGTAGGGAAAATGAAATAATAACAACAGGTGCCGGAACTAATCTGGTTGATGCATCCACTCCTGCAATTATTGAGAAAAATGGGGTCAGAATTGGAATAGTAAACTTTTGTGAAAATGAATGGTCAATTGCAACGAGTGATAATCAGGGAGCAAACCCTCTTGATTTAATAACTGTTTACAACACATTAAAAGATATACGTACCAAGGTAGATTTTGTCATAGTGATAGTTCATGGTGGACACGAATATTACAATTACCCCAGTCCCAGAATGGTTAAACAATATCGTTTTTTTGCTCAGGTTGGTGCAGATGTTGTTATAGGTCATCACACACACTGTATTTCCGGGTATGAGATATTCAATAAAGTACCAATTTTTTATAGTCTCGGAAATTTCCTTTTCACACTTGATTCTGAGTATAAAGACTGGTACACGGGTTTAATTTTACAACTTACTATTTCTGATAGTAAAGAACTAAATTTTAGTATTCATCCGATTAAACAAAACAAGGAAAATTTCAGATTATCGCTTCTAAAAGAAAATGATTCACTGGAAGTTTTCAATACAATCGAAAAGTATTCGGCTGTTATTTCTGACGAAAAATTAGTATTAAAGCAATGGGATCAATTTGTTGCTTCGCGGCGGGAATACTATCTGGATATATTCAGTCCTGTAAATTTTCTGCGAAGTTCGAAGTTACAAAGATTGATTTCGAAATTAGGTTTATCAAAAATATTTAGAGGGAATAAGCATTACAATCACATTTTGAATGTTATCCGATGTGAAGCTCATCTGGACGTTTCAATTGATGCTATTTCAAAAAAATAAAAAATAATAATATGGTTATAGCTATTCAACACCGGCCTGGAAGTTTTAGCGATCGTTGGATTGAGTATTGCAAGCAAAATAGCATTTCATACAAGTTGGTTAATTGCTATGACTCAGCAATAATTCAGTCACTGAATGGTTGTGATGGTCTTATGTGGCACTGGACTCATGAAGACTATCGTGCTCAGAACTTTGCCCGACAGCTTATTTTTTCAATTGAAAAAAGAGGAATAAAAGTTTATCCGAATTTCGATACTTGTTTCCACTTTGATGATAAAGTTGGGCAAAAATATTTATTTGAAACTATTGATGCTCCGTTAGTTAAATCATATGTGTTTTACAGTAAGCATGATGCCAAGGAATGGATTGATAAAACAACTTTCCCAAAAGTTTTCAAACTAAGAGGTGGAGCTGGTGCTTCAAATGTTCAATTAGTTAAAAACAGAAATAAAGCATTTAAGCTGGTTAACAGAGCTTTTGGAATTGGTTTTCCGATGATTAGTAAATTTTCGGATTTTAAACAACGGATGTGGGAATTACGTCGCGACCAGAATTCAAAAGCAATATCGCACATAATTAGAGGAGTATATAGGCTGTTCATTCCAAAAGAGAAAATCGGTTTATTGCAAAGACAAAAAGGATATACTTATTTCCAGGATTTTGTGCCTGAAAATAGTTTTGATGATAGAATAGTCATAATCGGGAACAGAGCCATAGCTATAAGAAGGTATAACAGGGTTAATGATTTCAGGGCTTCAGGAAGTGGGATTATTTTACATGATCCCAATTTATTCAGTCCGGAATGTATTAAAATCGCTTTTAATGTTGCGAATAAACTAAATGCACAATCACTTGCTCTTGATTTTGTTTATGACAAATCTGGTACTCCTTTGCTGGTAGAAATGAGTTATGGATTTTCAATGGGGCCTGCTTACGATAACTGTCCTGGTTATTGGGATGATAATCTCACATGGTATTCTGATAAGGTTGACCCTCAGCGATATATTATTCAAGATTTTTTTAATACATTGAAGTTATCCTTCTAATTATCCATTGGACCTTTTAAAGATATATACCTTGTCTCAAATCTATTTCCTAGTACACCAAGACTAGCAACTGATGATGTTGTATAGTACAATCAATAGAATTGTTAATTCAGAAATACCTTTAAATATCAGAAGAAGAACCTTTTGTAATTCAGTGACTATATAAAACTCTTTGTGTTTTGTCGTTTAAACTAAACCTGCTGATTAATGAAGATCCTGTTTTTTATCGATAGTCTCGGTTCTGGTGGAAAAGAACGCAGATTGGTCGAACTAATGAAATCTCTTAAAAACCATCATGAGATTGAGTTCAATCTGGTTGTTATGAGCCATAACATACATTACAAAGAAGTTCTTGAACTTGGAATTCCAATTCACTATTTGGTGAGGAAAAGGAAGAAGGATGTTACTGTTTTTAGCCAGTTATATAAACTCTGTAAATCTTTTAAGCCCGATATTTTGCATTGCTGGGAAAGTATGACTGCAATATACAGCGTACCTGTATGTAAAATATTGTCAATACCGTTAATTAACGGAATGGTAATTGACTCACCTCAAAAACAGAAAATACTAAATAAGCATTGGATTAGAGCCAAACTTGTTTTCCCGTTTTCGAACCATATTGTTGGCAATTCGAAAGCCGGAATAAGTGCATATGGCGCTTCGGCAACCAAAAGCCATGTAATACATAATGGCTTTAATTTTAACCGTACCGAAAACTTAAAAGAGAAGAACTTAGTTCTTGATGAACTTAAAATAAAAACCCGATACGTGGTTGGTATGGTAGCTTCATTTTCAGATTACAAGGATTATAAAACTTATTTTGAAGCTGCACAACTCATCCTGACTCAACGCAAGGATGTTACTTTCTTGGCTGTAGGGAATAGAACTGAATCTTTCCCTGCCAGACGATTAATTGATTGGGAAATCAGTCCTTTTATAAAGCTTCTTGGTAAGAAGTCTGATGTAGAATCACTTATAAATATTATGGATATTTGTGTCCTATCAACTTTTACTGAAGGGATATCAAATTCTATTTTAGAGTACATGGCTATGGGCAAACCTGTTATTGCTACTGATGGCGGTGGTACAAATGAAATTATTGAGTCAGGAAAAACTGGTTTTCTTGTAAATGTATCTGACGCAACTGATTTATCAAATAAAATACAATTATTGCTCAATAATGAATCTATGCGACTAAACATGGGTGAGAATGGTAAGAAGCGTATTGAAGAATATTTTACAATAGAAAAAATGAAGGATAATTACATTTCTCTCTATCACAGTATTGTATCAACTTGATTGTAAAGAATGCACTGTTCAATTAATTAATTCGCGATTGCAACTTTCTGTTTAAACTTGTATCATAAAATTATATTTTGTCGTAAATGGATGAATCAAAGCGAATTATAATATTTGATTTTTGTAACTACGAGGATTATCCAATTGGAGGCTACCTCACTTTTGCTCAAAATATGATGATCTCCTTTGGCGATAGTCTGGCGATAGTCGGGTTAACTACTGATAGAAAAGATCCGATCGGCAAATGGTTTAAGAAGACTATTAATGGGATTGTTTACGATTTTTTTGCTTATGCATATTACTCAAAATTGAAAACTAAGCACCTGATTCCTGACCGGTTGGCCAGTTATTTTTATATCCGATATTACCGAAAGCAAATATTGAAATTAAACATAAGTAATGTCTTTATTCAACGACCTGAAATCCTGATTGCAATAAAAGCATATGGATACAGAAATGTTTGTTATTGCTTTGCCGGCCTCGAAAACCCACTTGCAATCTCAAAATATTGGTATGCTAAATTTATAGCAGAAAATTTCGAGAAAGTTTTCTTCAGACATTTGAAAAATATAGCCCGGATTTTAGCTTCAGGCGATGAAACAGCAATTGAGGGAATGATAGTTAGAAGTAAAGGTATAATTCACAGGAAGGACGTAATTCAGTTCCCATCAAGAATAAATACTGCAGTTTTTAAACCTATTGAAAAAAACATTGCCCGATCGGTTCTGAATCTGCCTCAATCAGCATCGATTATTCTTACTTCCGGCAGATTAGGCTGGTTAAAAGGGTGGAGATTTATGATTGATTGCTTCAGCGCTATTGAAAAAATAAAATCAGGTAATTTATTTTATTTTATTGGAGAAGGAGAAGACAAGGATAAAATTCTAGAATACATAGAAAAAATGGGATTGCAAGGAAAAGTCAAGCTTGCAGGTAAGCAGGATGCCACAGGAGTTGCAAATTATTTAAACGCCGCTGATCTGTTTATTATGGGATCCTATAAAGAGGGATGGTCTACTGCTCTTATTGAGGCGATTGCTTGTGGTACACCTGCTTGTGTCACAAATTTCAGTGCTGCAAAGGAAATTGTGCTTGACGGAATAAATGGCTATGTTATTGATGAACATGATATTGATCTTTTTTCGCAGGGTATGTTAAAAGCGTTGGAAATTCCTAAACCTGTTAATAATGAAAATGTTTTAGCTTTTTCGGTTGATAAATTAAAAGCCGACATATCAGGTAAGTGGCAATTGAAAAATTGACATTCATTTTATCAGCCTTGTTGATTTATGAAGATGTATGTTTTTTGAATCTTTTTATCAAAGAAAATAAATAGTAAATCCGATTCTCAAATCAATTTCAAGGTAATGAACAACAAACTTTTTCGATTATCTATTTGCATCGCTTAATTTCAGTTTAAATTTTTACAACCCTTACAGCAAAATGAGTATTTCAATTTCAAATCTTGTATTATTTGACAGACCATTGGAGGAAATCCCTGATGCTAAATTGTTAATCAATACAATAAATGCTCATTCCTTTAACACAGCAAAAAAAGATTTAATATTTTCTGAAGCCATTCGGAATTCGGATGTATTGCTTCCTGATGGCGTTAGTATAGTATTCGCTGCAAAATTAATCAAAGGTGTAACCTTGAAGAAAATTGCTGGAGCCGACTTGTTTTTTTACGAAATGAACAAGTTAAACCAACGAAGCGGAACCTGCTTTTTCTTAGGCAGTAATGAAGAAAGTCTCCTATTAATTAGGGACAGGGCAAAACGTGAGTATCCAAATGTTAAAGTATTCACCTTTTCTCCAAAGTTTAAGCCTATGTTTTCGGAAGAAGAAAATGATGAAATGATAGCGGAAGTAAACAAGCGTGCTCCCGATGTATTGTTTATTGGTATGACAGCTCCAAAGCAGGAAAAATGGGCATATGAGCACTTTGATAAACTTGAGGTAGGACATATTTGTTGCATAGGAGCGGTATTTGATTTCTACTCGATGCGAATTAATCGTGCCCCCGAAAAATTTATAGTTTTAGGGTTGGAATGGCTTTTTCGTTTAATTAAAGAACCTAGGAGAATGTGGCATCGATACCTAGTTGGGAATCCAAAATTTCTGTTTTCTATTTTTAAAGAAAAGATATGTTACAAAAAACAAGTTTAACAATTTGATTTTCAAAATCCAATAATATAAAAGGCACAGGCCTATTGGATACTATAAAATCAGTAAATCGAAACTAAATGTCTTCAATAAATAGCTTTGTGGATCGTAACATAATAAATATGATTACTAAAGTTGGCCCATTGGTTCATCCTATATTTTTAAAATATAAGAATGAGGGGCACCAACTTCTAATCTATTATTTTCATGGATTGTATGAATCTGAATCCCAAAAAAAAATTAATCATGCTGATCCACAAAATAATCTTACATTATCCCAATTTCAAGATTTCATTGATTATTTCCTCGAAAACAATTATCATTTTGTAGGCACTAAAGACTTAATCCAAACTGAAAGCAACGATAAGCCTTTGATAATGATTACTTTTGATGATGGCTACTTTAATAATTCTCTTGCTCTACCCATACTGGATAAATACAAGGTTCCTGCTTCGTTTTTTATAACAACCAGAAATGTAACAGAAAATAGATCATATTGGTGGGATATAATTTATAAATACAGAAGCAAGCAAGGAGTTACTAAAGAAATGATCAGTAAAGAACAGGCTACCCTAAAAAGTTACAAATCCGAGTATATCGATTCATATATTCATAAGTACTTTGGCGCGGAATCAACTATTCCATGGTCAGATATTGATCGCCCCTTAACTCCAGCCGAACTAAAAAAAATGGCAACAAATCCCTTAGTTTCAATAGGCAATCATACACATAACCATGCTATTCTGACAAATTATACCAGTGAAGAGATTGAAAAAGAGCTTGTTGTATGTAATATCAATTTGAGAGATATATTAGGTTTTGAGCCAGTAATAACGGCTTTTCCTAATGGTAATTATAACGAAAATGTACTAAACATTGTTAAAGCGCTTGGTTTTCGGTTTGCTTTTACAACTTACAATGATATTAATCCAACACATTTTCCTGAAACTGGGTTAGTGAAATTGAATAGATTTATGGCTCAAACCGGGAATATTCAACAGTATGCCGAATATAACAGATTAAATTATATGCCTTCTTCACTTTTCTATACAACAAAGCATGAATTATTCAATAGAGGAAAACGCGGTTCGAGTAAATAGTATTATCCAAAGCAATATCCTGAATAGTGATCAAACTTCCATTTAAAAATATCAAATACTTGCTCGAAAAGGCATTTATCAATTATAAGACGAAAATTGAGGCGCGCAAATTAACTAATTCGCTTATCAATATTGAAGCTAACAATTTTGAAGATCAAGTTTCCCAATTGCTTTTCAATATTCTTTTATATGCGAAAGAAAATGTTCCATATTATCGGGAATTAATGAAGGATACCCAACTGGATAAAGGGAGCGTATTTTCCAATCTAAGAGAATTGCCATTGTTAACCAAAGAAATTATTCGTTTAAAAGGGGACGCAATCTATTCGGAGGATTTTGAAAGTGTTTTCGGATACTGGATGAATACAGGTGGGTCTACAGGTGAACCAATGAAATTTCCGGTATCCGTTAATTTTGAACGTGTCCATCAAAAGTGTTTATATAATTTTATGGGAGGAAATTCCAAAGATGTCATAGTTGCAGTTGATGGATCCCGGGTTCCTGACGAGTTACTCAAAGCAGACACTTTTTGGAAAATGAGTTCTGAAAATTTCCCTTATGGTTCAGTTCACTATTCTACTTTATACATGACTGACACTAATTTAAGCCTTTACATTGAGCACCTAAATGAAATAAAGCCATCCCTGATTAGAGGATATCCATCAGGACTCGAAAAAATCGCAAAATATATTTTAAGTAATAATGTCAGGCTTCAATTTGTACTAAAAGGGATATATTTAACAAGTGAATACTTTGATAATTCGAACGCAGAACTATTGAGAAAGGCATTCAATTGCCCCATTTATGGACAATATGGGCATTCAGAGGTATCTGTTTTTGCATTTACTCTCGCCGATAGTCTCGAATATATCTGTTCACCACTTTATGGATTTACAGAAATTCTGGATGAGAATGGTAATCATGTTAAAGTGGGCAAATCAGGCGAAATTGTTGTAACCGGATATTCAAATACAGTTATGCCATTTATTCGTTACAGAACAGGTGATACAGCCATTTATGGCGGTACTGTTAATGGCGTGGTTAAATTAAAGTCGCTTCAGGGTCGCACTGTTGATTATATATATAATTTGGAAAACAATAAAGTCTATCTCATTGGATTAGTGTTTGGTGGCCATCTCAAATCCTTCGAAAGAATAAAACGATGGCAAATCGAACAGGACTTTCCGGGTTCTGTTAGTATAAGAATAGTTAAGGACACTGGCTTTTCCGATATTCATGAAAAAGAAATAGTGAGTTTATTTGAATCTATAAGGGTGAAGCCTGAACTTCTATATGTTGATGATATCCCATTGACGCAAAGAGGAAAACGCAAATTCCTGATTCAAAATATTAGTGAAACTCTGTAGCAGATTAAATTTGAGAATATGCTAAAGGAAAAATATAAAATATGCTGTGTTTTCAATCTGGCACCTCATTACAGATCAGCTATTTATAAGCTGATGGATACAGAACTCAACTGTGATTTCTATTTTGGTGATCAGGTTGGGACTCCTATAAAATTGATGAATGTTGATGAACTTTCAGGATATAAAAAAACGGTTAATAATATATTTATTTTTAACAAAAAGTATAAATGGCAAAAAGGGGTCGCTCACTTGGTATTTAAAAGATATAAATTCTTTATAATAGATGGTGATACCAATTTCTTATCAAGTTGGGTAATTGCACTATTCGCGCGGTTATTAAATAAAAAAGTGTTTATATGGATGCATGGGCTAAAATCAAAGGAAGAACTTCATTGGAGAAGTAAATTAAGGATATATCCTTTATATCATTTATCGCACAGATTTTTAATGTATGGGGATTATTCAAGAAATCTGATGATTGAGAAAGGATTCAGCTCAAGCAAAATGTTTACGATATATAATTCATTGGATTTTGATAAACAGATTCCCATCAGGGAAAAACTTATTCGTTCAGCAGTTTATTCCGATCATTTTCAAAACTCATTTCCAGTGTTGCTTTACATTGGCAGGATACAAAAAATAAAAAAAATAGACTTGATACTAGTTGCAATTATTATTCTAAAACAAAAAGGGATACATTGTAACCTAGCTATAATTGGCGAAAATGCTGAACATTTGAGTTTTAATAAAAAAATTACAGATTCAGGTCTTGATTCGAACGTATGGTTATATGGGCCATCTTACAATGAAGAAACAACAGGAGAACTGATTTATAATGCTGATGTTTGTGTGTCTCCTGGAAATGTTGGCCTAACCGCAATGCATTGTTTTACATACGGCACTCCGGTAATTACTAATAATAATTTTGAGACTCAAATGCCTGAATTCGAAGTTATTGAGCCGGGCATCAACGGAGACTTTTTCGAAGAGGATAATGCATGGGATTTGGCTGACAAAATAACTGACTGGATATCACTAAATGACCAGAGAAGAGTGAATATCAGGAATTCTACGTACAAAGTGATTGACGAGAAATACAATCCTCATTACCAGATAGAAGTGTTAAAAAGAGTTTTGAATTCTTTCTAATTCCACCTTAGTCAGTTTTTGCTTTTGTAAGAAAACTTATTTCTCATTTTTATTAAAAATTAAGGGAAATAGGCCGGATAAAAGCAATTCGTATATAATACCCAGCGCATCCACATCCTAAACATTTTTAAACAATAAGCCCTCATGAAACAATTTACAAGTAATGTTCTTTTTATTGATAATATAGAACTTGAGGTTGAAAAAATTACTTCAAAACTTAGCTATGATCTACAACATTCGCTGAAACGTAAAGGTGCAATTATCGGAATAAGTGGCGGAATAGATTCATCAGTTACTCTTGGACTAGCCGTTAAAGCTTTTGGTCCCGAAAAAGTAATAGGGGTCATGTTACCTGAAAAGGACTCGAGTAACGAAAGTAAAGAATTGGCTGTTTTACTTGCTGATAAATTTGGCATTAAAACAATAGAAGAGAATATTACACCTGCACTTACCGGATTTGGTTGTTATATGCGTCGTGATGAAGCAGTAAAAGATGTTTTTCCTGAGTATGATGCCAACTTGTATACTATGAAAATAAGTCTGAGCCAAGAACAAATAAAACATAATCTGCCACCCTTGTTTTCGCTTACAATTGTTGATAGTAATGGTAATAATAAAAGTAAAATTCTTCCTTTAAAGGAATACCTTCAAATTGTTGCAGCCTCCAATTTTAAACAAAGATGTAGGATGTCGATGCTATATTACCATGCCGAAAGACTCCATTATGCTGTTATTGGCACACCAAATAAACATGAAGTCGACCAAGGCTTTTTTGTAAAGCATGGCGATGGCGGTGCTGATATTCTGCCGATTGCTCACCTCTACAAAACCCAGGTTTATCAATTTGCTGAGTATTTAGGGATTCCTGATGAAATTATTAAACGTACACCAACTTCTGATACTTATTCAGCTGAACAAACCCAGCAGGAATTTTTCTTTCAGTTGCCTTTTTACGAAATGGACATGATCTGGTATGGTTATGAAAACGGCTATGAAATTGAAGTTGTTGCTAATACGCTTGAAAAAACTAAAGAAGAAATTCAATCTATTTATAATAACTTTTTACGAAAGCAAAAAACTACGGAATATTTAAGGTTGGCTCCGATAAAAGATTTTTAATCTTTGTTTTAATCTTTGTGTTAGTTGTCCTTAAACTTGATTGATAACAATATGGGAAACAATAATATGTATTCAAAATATATGCTTAAGCATATATTTATTGGGTTAATTCTAATTGTGAGTTTTGGCTACTTCAGCCTTTTTGCATATGGTTTTTTGCCTGTTTTTGCTTTAATTGCTTATGTCAGTTATCACAAATTTAAAGAACCGGGGGAAATGGGAAATATCTACCGAACGTCTCTGATTTCTTTATTTATTGCTTCAGTAATAGCATTTGCTGCATATGTTTTCAAACATTATGGACCCAGAGATTGGGACTTTACCTGCTTTTTCCTTTATGGGAATGTGGCTGTTAGTGGGATGGACTTTTACAATCCTAAGGATTTTTACGAAATTCTTAAAACAGTTCAAATACCCATTACTCTCAACGATGGATTTGTAAGAGAAGTGCTCGAAGTCGGCTGTCCATATCCACCTCCAACAGTGTTATTGTTCTCAATACTTGGATTTTTTACTTATAACGATGCTTTATTGGTTTGGACTGTATTAAATATTCTATTTTTGATTGGCAGTATTTTCCTTATCAGAGATATCTTTTTTAATACTAAAGGCTATAGTGGGATTATGATATCTACAATTTTGGTCTTGTCTTTCATGTCTACACTTATAACTATTTTTTACTCTCAAACCCTATTTATTCTCTTATTCTTTTTGCTGCTTTTCTACAAATTCAGAGATAAACCAATCGCAGGAGTTTTTCTTTCAGTAGCAATCTTTATAAAACCATTTGCAGCAATTTTATTTCTATATTTTATAGTAAGAAAGCAAAAATTAACTGCATCGGTTTTTATTGTCAGTAGTCTGGTAATAAGCGCAGTAACAGCTGCTATTTTCGGTATTCAGCCTTTTATTGAATACTTTTTCAACAATCCTAATTTGAGAGAACCGGAATGGTTATTTATGGAAACAACAAATCAATCATTGCTTGCGGAGTTATATAGGAATTTACCTGATAATAAATCAGTCGCTAATATACTTTACTATATAATATCAGGTGTTTTTCTGGTATCATTTGGCAGCCTGATTTATTATAAAAAAGAACAATTAAATTTTCAGAACATCTTTTTTGTGATAATATTATCGGTTGGATTGATTATATATCCAAGCGGACAATGTAACTATCCAGAAGTACATTTAATCAGTATCTTAATTTTGCTTAGATATTTTAACCGATTAGAAACTTCTGCCTTTTTTATCTTTCTTTTTTATTTAGTAAGTTACGCCGGACTGTTTTACCTTAATCTTTTCCTTCTTTTGGCCAGCGTCATGATAATATTTAAAGGCAGGTTTGACGTTTACTTTTTTGAAATACGAAACACCCTGAAATCAGGAACATAGATTTTTTGTTTTAAAAGTTTAACAGCAGGTTTTTAACAATACCTGCTTTTTACGCCCAAATCCCTTAAATATGAGTATTATTCCGAAAACTATAGATGTTGTTGTACCTGTGTTTAACGAGTCAGGTAATATAGAAGCTTTGTTTGCCGCAATTCATAGAGAAATTACGGGAAAATTTAAAATGATCAATCTGATTATAATTGATGATGGAAGCTCTGATAATACTTCAGAAGTGGTAATAGAAAATATTAATAAGTTTCCTCAACTGAATGTAGTATTTATAAGGTTTACAAGAAACTATGGAAAAGAGATTGCTGTAAAATGTGGTATCGATCATTCAGAAAGTGATTTGTGTGTAATAATGGATGGAGATCTTCAGCATCCTCCCAAGTGTATTTTAGAAGCTGATCATGCAATGCAGAAAAATGATGCAAATCTGGTTTATATTTCGCCTGTTAAGAGGGAAAAACGATTTTATCAAAAAATGGGAACTTCAGGATACAGAAAAATATTGAATTTCCTGAGTAAGGAAAAGGTGTACCTGACAGATTTTACATTAATGGATAGAAAAGCAGTTGCAATCGTCCAACAATTTAATGAGTCAGATTTTTATACTCGGGGCATTTTAAGCATCGTAGGATTAAAGACATTTGAGATTTCATATGTACCAAACTCGCGATTTGATGGCAAAACAAAATTCTCCTTTTTTAAGTTACTTAACCTTGCTATAAATGGAATTATTTCTGTTTCTACCAGACCTTTGCGTTTGGCAATCTATCTTGGTATTACTGTGTCTCTTGTAAGTATGCTTTTTGGTATTTTTCTTGTTATCGAAAAAATCAGGTACGGGCAGGAAATAGCCGGATTTGCAACCTTAGGTTTTGGGCTATTCTTTTTTGCCGGGGTACAGTTGTTGTTTATTGGATTAATAGGTGAATATGTAGGAAAAACGTACATTCAAACAAAGAATCGCCCACTTTATACTATTGATTTTATAAAGAAATTAAATGAATAAATGAAAAAACTTGTCATCAATGCGGATGATTTTGGTTTATGCGATTCTGTAAATAATGGAATCATTGAATGTATTACAAATGGTATTGTAAGCGATCTGTCCTTTATAATTAATCCACCTTTTTTTAATAATTCTATTGAGCTATTAAAAAAGAATAATATAACTAACATCGGAGTACACCTAAACTTTACATTGGGCAAACCAGCCAGTTTGGAGAAATCTTCTTTGACTGACTCAAAAGACGATTTTAATAATACAAACACTCATTTCGCCAATTACCTGATGTCAAAACTGAATTCCGAAGAGATATACAAAGAAGGTAAAATCCAAATAGAAGCTTTATTAACTAATGGTTTTACGATTACTCATTTCGATACACATCAGAATATTCATATTTTGCCTCCGTTTTTTAAAGCAATTAACCAACTAAGAAAGGTCTATTTTCCGAATGCATTCCTTAGAATTCCATATGAAAAATTAGGGTTACCTAATAATTATAAATATTCGAATTGGAAAAGGATGTTTATTTTGAATTTCTTTTCAGGTTCGTTAATAACGAAAAATGAGAAAGTAAAATCTATTCAAACAATAGGTGGAGATTTTTTTAATAATGGAAATCCTCAAAAGGTATTCCAAAATGTTTTAAAAAAAATCAACTCCAATAAACAAGAATCATATGAGTTGGCTGTGCATCCGGGTTTAATATCAGATGATATTTCCGCTTTTGATTCGTACATCGACGGCCGTAAAACGGAATTTAATTTTCTTTCTAAATTGAGTTCTTTTCCGGAAGGGTATAGGAATATCAAAATAGCAAGTTTTAATGAATTGATTTCCAATGGATAATCCTAAATATTAATTCTGTATTTTGGAAGAAAATAATCTGTTTTATTAGCTTATCGTTTCAGTAATTTACAGGTTTTAATGTAAGCCAATAGCTACTGATTAAAACTATCCTCTGATTTTAAAAAAATTAAAGAAATGACTCAAATTCCACAGCGATTGCTCGGAGAAGCTTTAAAGTTCTCTGCCTGTAAAAAACCTGAAAAAACTGCAGTAATCTTTAAAGGGGAAGAATTTTCATTTTCGGAGATATACAACAGATCGCTTCATCTGGCGTCATACCTTTTAAGTTCAGGTATCAAAAAAGGAGACAGGGTTGCCATATTCATGAATAATTCATGGCAAAGTATTGTTGCAATTTATGCTGTTACCTTGTCTGGCGGTGTATTTATCGTAATCAATCCTCAAACCAAAGCTAATAAGCTCCAATACATCTTAAATGATAGTTCCGCTAAAGTGCTGATTACTAACGGTATTTTTAAAAATGAACTTTCATTGGCTTTAACAGATGTTCCATTTATAGAGCAAATAATAGTAACGGGCGATATTGATTTTTCTGAACAGATCAAGGTTCGAGCAACCAGTTTTGAGAACATCCTTAACTATGATCATCCTGCCATCGTTCACACAGCAATTATCCCCAACGATCTTGCTGCATTAATTTATACATCAGGAAGCACTGGGTTCCCAAAAGGAGTAATGATGACTCACCAATCCATGGTATTTACAACATGGAGTTTAATTGAGTATTTGCGATTAACTGACAAAGATAGAATACTGCTTATTTTACCATTGGCTTTCGATTATGGTCTATATCAATTAATTATGGCCATTACAGTAGGAGGAACGCTCATTGTAGAGCAATCATTTGCTTTTCCTGCTTCAGTTTATAAAAGTATTGGAAAATATCAGCCAACTGTTTTTCCCGGAGTTCCAACAGTTTATGCAATGATGATAGCTGCCGGCAAGCAGACGGGATTAAAGTTTGATTGCATTGGAAAAGTAACAAACACAGCAGCTGCTTTGCCCGCCGAGTTTATTCCTGATTTAAAAAAGATATTCCCCAATGCGCTAATTTTCAAAATGTACGGTTTAACGGAATGTAAAAGAGTATGTTATCTGGAACCTGAGTTGATTGATGTTAAACCTGATTCGGTTGGAAAAGCAATACCTGGAACTGAAGTATTTCTTCTTTCGGCCGAAGGTAATCGCGTACAGGCAGGCGAAGCAGGAATACTGCATGTTCGGGGACCTCATGTCATGTCAGGATATTGGAATAAAGAAGTTTTGAGTAAGGAAATGTTAAAACAGGGTGAAATTCCGGGAGAAAGGATATTATGTTCTAACGATTTGTTCACTGTTGATGAGGATGGTTTTTTGTATTTCCAGGGCAGAACGGATGATATAATTAAAACAAGAGGAGAAAAAGTAAGTCCGTTGGAGATTGAGAAAACAATTTATAAAATTGATGGTATTAAGGAGGTTGCAGTAATTGGAGTTCCGGATAGAATAATGGGAGAATCAATAACAGCCTTTGTAACATTATATCCTGATAACATTATAAATAGTGATATTATTCTTAAAGAATGCATGATGCATCTTGAGCCTTTTATGATTCCAAAAAACATTGTTTTTCTGGATGAGATGCCAAAGAGTAGTAATGGCAAATTTGATAAGTTTGAACTTAAAAATATAGTTGACAATGAATAGTGATCAACTATTTAACGACCTCAAAGAAAGCCTAGCTGGCAAATTAGTTTTTCTGGATGATAAGCCCGAAGAAACTCTTGAGTCGTTACTAAAAGCATTATGGTTCGCGGCTTCGGGTAATCCCATGTCGGCTGAAGTAGCTGTTTTATTGCCTCTGCCCGTACTAACCGTTTTGCAAATTGAACTGTTAAATCAACTGATTACAGAGAGGATTAATAATAAGCCTTTGGCTCATATTACTGGCAGGCAAAGATTTATGGAGATTGATTTTATTACTGACAGCCGAGCGCTGATTCCTCGAAAGGAAACTGAAATTTTATGTCGAAGAGCACTGGAAATTTCATTGTTGTTAACTTCTACAGATAAAAACATAACAGTGATTGATGTTTGTTGCGGAGCAGGCAATCTAGGTATAGCTATTGCTGCCAAAAATCCTTATACAACAGTTCATGCAACTGATATTAGCCAGGAAGCAGTTGATCTTACTCTGGAAAACATTGCTTTTTTAAATCTGCAACAAAAAGTTACCGCAATTCAAGGAGATTTGTTTTCATCTGTAGAAAATGATAAATTTATTTCGAACACTCATTTGATAGTTTGTAATCCACCATATATTTCAACCGGAAAAGTCAAAAATATGAACCCCGAGATCTTAGGGAAAGAACCTGTTTTAGCTTTTGATGGGGGCATGTTTGGTACAAAAATAATTCAGAAACTTATTCTGGAAGCACCAAAATTCTTAATAAAAGGCGGTTGGTTGGTTTTTGAAATTGGAGCCGGACAAGGGGAATTCATTCTTCAATTATGCCAAAGATCAAATTTGTATGAACATATCGAACCTGTTTTTGATAAAAACGGACTTATCAGGGTAATTTCAGCCCAGAAGTAGAATTGTTTGCTTTTATGTATTTAAAATATAACATTACTTAATAACAATTGCCAAACCTGATAACTCAATTATTTGTCAAACAGGATGTTATACAATAATAAGATCTTAGGTTACAAGAATTCAATTTAAATCATCCACGAATTAAAAATACTCAAAAAAAAATACTCAAACATGAACAAATCCATTGAAATTTCAGAAAAAATCAGACAATTTATTATCGAAACAACATTTTCCTCATCTGACCAACTTAAAAATGATACTCTCATTTTTGTACAAGGCATATTTGATTCAATGGGCTTTATTTCACTCTATAATTACATAGAGGAAACTTTTGCTATTAAAGTAGAAGATAATGAGTTAATTGAAGAAAATTTCGAATCGATAAATGCGATTACCAATTTTGTTGAACGCAAACTGAATAATTAAAACATATGTGTGGAATTGCCGGAATTTATAAATACCAATCAAACGAAGCACCTTCTTACGAAAATAACCTGAAGAGGATGCTATCTGTGATTCGTCACAGAGGTCCCGATGAAACTGGTTTGTATTTGGGAAATAATATTGGTCTTGGAAGTGTTCGTCTCAGCATTGTCGATCTTTCAACTGGTCAGCAGCCAATATCAGATGAATCCGGAAACTATTGGATTGTTTACAACGGGGAAGTTTTCAATTACCTTGAATTACGGTCCGATCTCGAAAAAAAAGGTGTTAAGTTTAAAACCCATTGTGACACTGAAATTGTAGTTCAGATGTACGCTGAATATGGCGCTGATTGCCTTCGTTATTTTAATGGACAATTTGCATTTTGTATTTGGGATAAAGCTAAACAGGAACTGTTTTTAGCCAGGGACAGGGTAGGGATAAGGCCATTGTTTTATTGGTCTGAAGGTGAAACTTTTGCATTTTGTTCCGAAATAAAAGGTCTTTTTGCATTGGATCTTGTTCCTAAAACAATTAAACCTGAAAGTATGGCCCAGATATTTACTTTCTGGTCCGTATTAACACCCAATACAGTATTTGAGAATATATACGAATTGCCTCCTGGACATCATATGCTGGTCAAAAATGGTAAAATTACGATCAATAAGTATTGGAGTATGGACTTCAATAAGGAAAAAATTCAGGAAACGAAATCAATTTCTTCCACAGTTGCCGAATTCGAAGACTTATTCAAAAATGCAATTAGTATAAGACTTCGGGCCGACGTTCAGGTTGGGGCTTATTTAAGTGGTGGCCTTGATTCAAGTCTTACCACAGCATACATCCATGAAATCGATCCTGGAGTGCTCAATACATTTTCTATAGGCTTCAAGGATAAAACATTTGATGAAACCCAATATCAGCTTGAAGTATCACAGAGATTCAATACAAAACATGCTGCTTTTGAATGTAAATCGGAAGATATTGCTGAAAATTTCGCTGATACTATATGGCATGCAGAATCTCCAATTCTCAGAACATCGCCAACTCCAATGTTTATGCTTTCAAAAAAAGTCAGAGAGCAAAATATTAAGGTTGTTATAACTGGTGAAGGTGCCGATGAGATTTTTGCCGGGTATAATATATTTAAAGAAGCTAAAATCAGAAGGTTTTGGGCTAATCAACCCGACTCCAAAGCCAGGCCTAAGTTGTTATCATCTTTATATAAATACTTACCGATGATGAAGAACTCAAATAATCTGGCTCAGAAAATGTTCTTTGGATATAAACTGACTGAAACATCGGATCCACTATACTCTCATCTTTTACGATGGCATAATACATCACGTATCAAAGCATATTTCTCAGATAATTACATGTCAGCTCTCATCGATTATAATCCACTGGATGAAGTTACGGATTCATTGCCAAAAGAATATGAGCATTGGAGTCATATGGCTCAATCGCAATATCTTGAGACTTCCATATTTATGTCGGGCTATTTGTTATCCTCTCAGGGGGATAGGGTAGCAATGGGTAATTCAGTTGAAGGCCGTTACCCTTTTCTGGATTACCGTGTTATAGAATATGCTTCTAAGTTGCCTGACAGATACAAACTCAATTGCTTAAACGAGAAGTTTATTTTAAAAAAGATGGGAGAAGGGAAAATACCTGATTCCATATTAAACAGATCAAAGCAAGCATACAGAGCTCCTATCGGAAATAGTTTTATTAAAACAGAACGTCTTCCTGACGATATTTCTGAGGTACTTGAAGAAACTAATATCAGAAAATATGGAATCTTTAATCCTGAAAAAGTAATTGCACTTTTTAAAAAGCTTAAGCAACAGGATGTTATGTCGGAAATTGATCAAATGGCTGTAGTTGCAATAATCTCCACTCAGCTCATCTGCAAAATGTTTCTGACACATAATGCCCATATTCCAACTGATTATTTATTGAATGTCAAAATAGTACACGAAGCATAGGCTGTATCAATGCTTAAATCAGTTTTTCAATAAGATTTTTTAAAATCGAAAATGCTCTTTAATTCTATAAATTTCGCGATATTCTTTATCGTGGTAACAACTTTGTATTTTGCCTTAAAGCAAAAATACCGCTGGATATTATTGCTTGCCAGTAGTTGTTATTTTTATATGTCATTTGTACCTGTTTATATTCTTATACTTGCTTTTACTATCGTAGTTGATTATTTTTCAGCTATTTACATTGATAAAAGTAGTGGAAAGAAAAGACGAATATTTTTGATCCTAAGTTTGATTTCTAATATAAGCGTTTTAGCCGTTTTCAAGTATTATAATTTCCTGAATGAAAGTTTGACCTCATTTTTAAATGGGTTTGCCTATCAGAATCCGATTCCGTATTTATCAATTCTGCTACCAATTGGACTCTCATTCCACACTTTCCAGGCAATGAGTTATACAATTGAAGTTTATAGAGGAAGACAAAAGCCTGAAAAACATTTTGGAATATTTTCTTTGTATGTAATGTTTTTTCCTCAGTTGGTTGCAGGTCCTATCGAACGGCCACAGAATTTATTACATCAATTTTATGAAAAGCATAATTTTGAGTATACCCGTGTTGTTGCAGGACTTAAATTGATGCTTTGGGGTTTTTTTAAAAAACTGGTTATTGCCGACAGACTTGCAATTTATGTTGACTCAGTTTTCAATAATGTTGATAACCATAATGGTACAACTTTAATATTGGCAACAATTTTCTTCTCGTTTCAGATTTATTGCGACTTCTCAGGTTATGCTGATATTGCTATTGGTTCAGCAAGGATACTGGGTTTCGATCTGATGACAAATTTCAAGCGTCCGATTTTCGCCAAAACCACCGGTGAGCATTGGAAAAGATGGCATATATCCCTATCCAGCTGGTTTAAGGATTACGTATACTTTCCCATGGGAGGAAGCAGGGTTTCAACTCAAAGGCTGTATTATAATTTAATGGTAGTTTTTGCGCTCAGTGGTTTATGGCATGGTGCTGACTGGACTTTCATAATTTGGGGGAGTCTCAATGGTTTTTACCTGGTTTTTGCATTAATAACAAAAAACTACAGACAAAAATTTAGTTCATTTACAGGGATTGATAAATCGCCTCGTTTATTCCTGTTTCAGCAGATTATAGTTACATTTTTGTTAATAAGCTTTTCAAGGATTTTCTTTCGGGCAAATAGTCTTTCCGATGCACTTTTGGTAATAAAGAAGATTTTTACTAATACTGGTAAAATATTTATCGAAAATCCATCAATAATGATATTCTCTTTCGTAAGCATAATCATACTATTATTAGTTGAAATGAAGCAAGAGTTTTTTTCTTCAAAGTTTTCATTTTTTAACAATGAGAAATGGATTGTTAGAAACCTTTCGTATGCGGTATTAGTGTTATTGATTTTGATTATGGGTGTTTTTGATGGCGGACAATTTATTTATTTCCAATTTTAAACTCACTCACACTTTGAAACGTATGTTAGAAATCATAAAAAAGAGCTCTTATTCATATTTTACGATGAAATTAATAGCGTTCCTGCTATTAATTTTTATCGCTGACTTCTCAATCGGATACCTTTTAAAATACTATTACTTCAAACAGCAAAGTGGATTTCAATACAGAACCACCTATGCAATAGAAGAAACAAAAGCTGATATTTTAATATTTGGTTCTTCGAGGGCAAAAAATCATTTCGTCCCAGCTCCAATTGAGGAAAAAATGCAAATGTCATATTATAACGTTGGCAGAGATGGGAATCACATTTTTTATAATTATGCTCTTTTGAAACTTATATTTAAAAGATATTCTCCTAAAATAATCGTTTTTGATTTGGTTAAAGGAGAATTTAAAGAATCAGTAGAGAGTTATGAAAAAATATCAGCCCTATTGCCATACTACGATTCACACCCTGAAATTCGCTCAATTATCGAACTGAAGAGCCAATTTGAAAAATTCAAATTGTTTTCTAAAATATATCCTTATAATTCTTCCGTTTTCTCAATTGCAATAGGAAATATGGAGTATAATAAAAACAGATATACTGACATACAAGGGTTTGTCCCCTGGGACAAAAAAATAAAATGCCCCCCAAAAACAGACTCAGTTTACAGCGAATACAAAATTGATACTTTGAAAGTTAACTTGTTCGAAAGTTTCATTAAAGATTGTAAATCGAACGGTATAAAATTATATGTTGTTGTTTCTCCATATTACTTAATTTCTGATATTACAGATAGTTCTATTGCTAAAGGTATGGAAATTGCGGGAAAGTATAATGTTAAGTTTTTAAACTATTCTCAGGATACAACTTTTAAACTAAACTGCTCTCTGTTTGCGGATATAACTCATTTGAATGCAGATGGTGCTGATGTATTTACCAGAAAATTTGTTAAAGAACTGAATATGGAGATAGTATCACCATTAACTGATTAATTGCACTTTGATATGCTAAAAATGGAAAATGTGGCTGGCACAAGGACTGGTGTCCCAATTTGGATTTTTTGCTTCAATGCGGGAAACTATTAAATTGTAGTTATATATATAGTATTGAAGAATAGAAAGATTCATTACTGGCATATAAATTGAAATATAAATCATATGTGGTACACATTATTAAAATTGAAATTATCAATTTTAACATATTTGCTATATACTGAACCAAACTCAAATAACTCAATAATTGGTATTACTATCTAAATGGATTTGACTTAAATATTCTATGTGCGGTTTTGTCGGAATCATCAATAAAGACGGTCAATGTGCGGATGCAGGCATTTTGAGTTTAATGGCATCCACCATTCATCATCGGGGTCCCGATGAGGATGGTATTTTTATTAAAGACTCTATTGGCTTTTTTCATAAAAGGCTTTCTATCATAGATCTCTCCACAGGCAGCCAGCCAATGACATTCGGCGAATATACGATTGTTTACAATGGAGAGATTTACAATTATATAGAGCTTCGAAATGAACTGATCTCAAAAGGACATAAATTTATAACAGCTTCGGACACAGAAGTTATTCTGCACCTTTATATGGAATATGGGCAGGAATTTGTGAATGACCTTAATGGAATGTTTGCTTTTATAATTTATGATAATAGAAATGAACGGCTGTTTATTGCACGTGATCATTTTGGAATTAAACCATTGTATTGGTATCAGGATGACAGAAAAATATTGTTTGGAAGTGAAATAAAAGCTTTACTGGCTCATCCCGAGGTGGAATCAAAATATGATAATGAAAACCTTTATGAGTACCTGACTTTCCAGTTTTTAATGGGGGAAAGTACAATGTTCAGTAAAATATTTAAAGTGCTTCCTGGTCATTTTATGAATATTGATTTACGAACTTGGGAAACTAATAGTGTGAAATATTGGGAACCTAATTTCAAACTTGATCAATATCATACAGAAGAATACTTCATAGTTGAACTTCAGAAGATACTGGAAGAGACAATTTCGCAGCAGCTCAGAAGTGATGTTCCGGTTGGAACATATTTAAGTGGCGGGCTCGACTCTTCACTAGTTACAATAATGGCAGGCAGGCTCCTTGATAAACCAATTAAATCATTCAGCGGTGGGTTTAAGGAAGGACTGGAATTTAATGAGTTTGAATATGCACGCATTGCGGCAAAAGCTGCGAATGCTGAATTGTTTGAAGTTTATCCAACAGAGCAGGAATTTATCGATGTATTACCAACATTAATTTATCATCTGGACGAACCAGTAGCAGGGCCAGGTTTGTTCCCCCAATATATTGTTTCAAAATTCGCTTCTCAGCATGTAAAAGTAATATTAGGGGGGCAAGGAGGTGATGAAATATTCGGAGGTTATGCCAGGTATCTGGTCGCATATCTCGAACAAGCAATTAAAGGTGCTATGTTCGAATCAAATGAAGAAGGTGAGCATATAGTTTCTTTAACATCAATTTTGCCAAACTTACCTTCCTTGAAGCAATACATTCCTATGATGAAAAATTTCTGGAATGATGGGGCATTTGAATCAATGGATCGCCGGTACTACAATCTAATTAACAGAATGGGAACAACGAATTTTTACTTCCATCCGGAATTTATTAATCAAAGAAACGACGCTGAAATATTCAACAAGTATTCCGGCTATTTTAATCATTCAGATACTTCGAGTTATTTTAATAAAATGACACATTTCGATATGTTTGGAAGCCTTCCCGGATTATTACAGGTTGAGGATCGGGTTAGCATGGCTGTTTCAATTGAATCGCGGGTTCCCCTGCTCGATAGGCGTATCGTTGATTTAATTTCGCGTATGCCTGCAGGAATGAAATTTAAAGGTGGGGAAATGAAATACCTCTTAAAACGAAGTATTAAAGATATTATGCCTGAGCAGATTATGAACAGAAAGGATAAAATGGGTTTTCCTGTTCCATTGCATATCTGGTCGAAAAACAAGGCTAAGGATTTCATACTTGATACCTTATTATCGAAAAGTGCAAAAGAGAGAAATATAATTGATACTAAATATGTTGAAAAAATGATTAGTTCCGAACAGCCTTTCGGGCGGGGACTATGGGGAATTTTATCACTCGAATTATGGTTTAACCAATTTATTGACAAATAGTAATTTTATGGAAAATCAAATTACGCCTATCAGGGCAGAATCATGGAAAATTGAGAAAATAGGTGTTATTGGGCCTGGTATTGTTGGAATGCCAATGGCAGGTATGCTTGCCAATGCACGTATAAAAATAGGCACTGATAAACCTGCCAAAGTAATTGTAATTCAAAGAGATTCAAGAAATTCAGGCTGGAAAGTTGAATCAATCAATAAAGGTAAATCTGTTATAGGCGGTATCGAACCTGAACTAGATGAAATCACCAATGAAGCTGTAAATGCTGGAATTCTTTCTGCATCTTCTGATTTTTCGGTGTTATCAGATGCTGATGTTATTTTAGTTTCAGTTCAAACTGATAAAAAAGGATTTGAACCGGATTATGGTCCGTTGTTCGGAGCGCTTGATAAACTGGCTGAAGCTTTAACTCATAAACCAGCCGACAAAATTCCGTTAGTAGTGTTTGAGTCAACTTTGGCTCCAACTACAATGGATACACTTATCAGAACTCATTTTGTCAAATACGGTTTGCAGGAAGGAAGAGATATACTTTTAGGTAACAGCCCGAATCGGGTTATGCCAGGCAGGTTAGTCGAAAGAATCAGAAAATCAGATAAACTTGCTGGTGGTCTTCATCCGGAAACGCCAAAGCTTATTGCAAAATTATATAAGCATATTGTTACAGAAGGAGAGGTTTACCAAACAAATAGCTTAACAGCTGAAATTGTTAAAACTCTTGAAAATGCTTACAGAGATGTACGAATTGCATTTTCAACTGAGATTGTAAGATACTGTGACGAAAAAAATATAAACTTTTATAAAGTTCGTGATCTGGTAAATGCTATGCTATCGCAGGTTGATTCAGCAACATGCAACCCCAATGTAGTTCCTAGTGGAGGAATTCTGATTCCAATGCTGGGAGTCGGTGGTCACTGCCTTCCAAAAGACGGAATACTACTTTGGTGGAGAAATATAGAAACAGGTATAGATATTTCCAATAGCCTTATTCTTGGTTCAAGAATCATTAATGATGAATCACCGGCTTATACTTTCAATCAGGCTGAAAAAACGTTTGGAAACCTGAGAGATAAAAAGATAGCTCTCCTGGGAGTGGCATACCGGTTTAATTCGGAAGATACCCGGAATTCGCCAACACTTACTCTCGCAAATTATTTACGAGAAAAAGGTGTTTCATACATCATGCACGATCCTTATGTAAAAGCCGATGACCAAAATCTTGAAAAGTATCAACAGCAAAAAAAATATACGCTTAACTTAAATGAAGCATTGAAAGATGCTGATTATGTAATTATGTGTAATTCGCATAAAGATTATATCGACAAAATTGATACGATTGTAAAAACTCCCAAAGCACTTAAAGGTGTAATAGATGCATGTAACATTTATAAGTCTGAATATTTTCGCTCGAATAGGATTCCATATTCCGGAATCGGGCGTGGTACCGGCGAACCTACAAAGGAATTCGTCTCATTCGTTTTTGATAGTTTCCATTCGATGGAAAATGGTCTGGCAGTTGAGCTAAATAATCTGATATCATTTTATAACGCAAATTACGCGTTTGACGATTTCAATAAGGTTGATTTTAAGGTTGTTCAGAAATTGGCTAAAACCTGCTCAACCGGTTGTGAAATTGCAGATGCAAATCCGGTTGTAACTGTACCATCATTTGATGGATTCACTTCAAGACTTGTTCAACTTGCTTTTAATAACAAATAATACAAAAAATAATTATTAACCATACAAGGTAAACATCGATGTTTTTTTTTATTTTCAATGATAGATATCTAACCATCAATTAGTTTGGGATCTATCATCTTAGTTTAAACCAAATATTTAATTAAGCAGATATGCCAGAACAACAAAAATGGGGAATAATTGGAGGAGGAATACTAGGGATGACTCTTGCATTGAGGCTTTCTCAACAAGGGCATAAAGTAACCATATTTGAAGCAGCAGAAAAGCCCGGAGGTTTGACAACTTCCTGGGAAATGAATGGCGTGGTATGGGATCGCTTTTACCACGTTATACTAATGTCAGATACCAATACTCGAAAAATTCTTCAAGAGATTGGGATAGCGGATGAATTAAAGTGGGTTGAAACGAAGACTGGTTTCTATTCGGAAAAGAAATTACATTCCATGTCGAATCTGATTGAATTTTTTAAGTTTCCACCCATAAATCTTATTGATAAATTTCGCTTAGGGTTAACAATTTTCGTTGCCTCTAAAATAAAGAACTGGGAAAGATTAGAAACAATTCCTGTAGCTGACTGGCTTACACGGTGGTCAGGGAAAAGAGTTTTCGAAAAAATATGGTTGCCTTTACTTAAAGCTAAACTTGGTGATAATTATACTGATACATCAGCAGCATTTATCTGGACAACTATACAACGTATGTATGCAGCCAGAAAAAGTGGTCTTAAAAAAGAGATGTTCGGTTATGTAAAAGGGGGGTATGAAAAAATTAACTCACAATTTGCCGCCTATTTAATTGATTCTGGAGTTGAATCCAAACTCAATTCGGTCGTAACATCAATCAATACTCTTGAAAGCGGCAAAATTTGTGTTGTAACTGAAAGCGCTGCTGAACAGATTTTTGATTCGGTAATCTCAACTCTTTCATCTCAGCTTTCTGTAAAAATTGCCCCTGAATTGACTGATATTGAAAGGAATCAGCATAACGATATTAAATACCTTGGAGTAATATGCGCATCATTGTTGCTCAAAGTGCCAATTTCGCAGTATTATGTTACTAATATCACCGATTCGTGGCCGCCATTTACAGGGATAATTGAAATGACGGCATTGATTGATAAAACTGAGATCAATGGAAACCATCTTGTCTATCTTCCAAAGTATGTAAACCCGGAGGATCCATTGTTCGAAAAATCAAGTGACGAAATCAGAGATATCTTCATAGGTGCTCTGTTGAAAATGTATCCCCAATTTAAAGAAGATGATATTCTTTTTTGGGGAGTTTCCAAGGCACGTGTTGTTTTTGCACTCCCTACATTAAAATATTCGAAAAAAGTGCCGGGCATATTTACTTCGCTAGGGAATTACTATATAGTTAATTCCGCACAAATTCTGAATGGTACACTCAATGTGAATGAAACTATTCAGGTTGCAGAATCGAAGCTGAAACTAATACAAACTCATCATGACTAAGAAAAAACCTATAGCCAGCATTTCACTTGATTTGGACAATCAATGGTCGTATATGAAAATCCACGGCGATGAAGGCTGGGATAAGTATCCTTCCTATTTTAACATTTTTATTCCACATATACTTGATATATTGGATGAGCTAGATTTGAAAATCACATTCTTTATTGTCGGAAAAGATACAGAAACAGAAGAAAACAGAAAGTATCTCAGAATGATAACTGAAAGGGGCCACGAAGTTGGAAACCATAGTTATCATCATGAATCATGGCTGCAAACTTATTCGTACGAAAAAATTGAAAAAGAAATAATTGATGCCGAAGAAGCCATTTATGTTGCAACCGGACAGAGGACAAAATGCTTCCGGGGTCCAGGTTTCAGTTGGAGTAATGATTTACTGGAAGTTATAAAAAAACGAAATTACCATTTCGATGCATCTACGTTACCAACCTGGTTAGGTCCGTTAGCACGTTATTATTATTTCTGGAAATCGGATCTTCCAAAAATAGAAAAACAGGCACGAAAAGAACTGTTTGGGAAATTCAGCGACGGGCTTCGTCCGAATAAACCTTATTATCATCAATTAAAAAATCAAAATAAGTTGTTAGAAATTCCTGTAACAACTATTCCAATTCTTCGCGTTCCTTTTCACCTTAGTTATCTGATTTATTTAAGTGGGATATCGCCAATCTTGATGAAAACGTATCTGTCAATGGCGATTTTCTTCTGTAAAATTACTCAAACAAAGCCCAGTTATCTGTTACATCCTCTTGATTTGATAGGTGGCGATAAAATCCAATCACTGGCATTTTTTCCCGGAATGAACATTGCTACAGAAAAAAAAGTGAAGGTATTCAGATATACACTTAACAAATTAAAGAATAATTTTAATGTTCTACCCATGCTCGAATTCAGTGACCTGATTGCTGCAGACTAAAATAAAACTCAATTATCGGAAAGCGGATAACTATGATTTAAGATTTGCATTGTTGCCTATTACTCCCTTGATGCTTATTGTATATCCAGGTTATATCAGTCAATATGCAGTTTATCTTTTACTCATCATCTTTTACTTGATGATTTTAACAAGAGGAGAGCGAAGTATTTAAAGATTACGCTCATTGCTGAAATAAGTATTATTAACAGTGATGAATTTTTACATACCTGTTCATCTGGTTTATTCTAAAATGTTATTTTACCTGAAATAAAGTATTTGGAAATTCCGACATTTACCGGGCCGATTTCAAGATGCTAAAGTATAAATGGAATTATAAACTATACTAATAACTTTCAATTAATTAACAAGCAGCTGAATACTTTTTAATTGTTAAATGTTAATATTTAAAACATGATTACAAGTAAACAAATGATTTAGATTTAAAAAAAACATACTATGAAATGTGAATCCCATTTGAATTGCGGCTCTGGTGAAAAAACACTTTTCATTGTTGATGGATATCCAATTAAGGAATGCATCTCATGCGGACATCGATACACAACTATTGATGATTTAAAAAATCATGTCAAACAGGTTTATTCGGATGATTATTTTTTTGATGGGAAAGCAGGTTATCCTAACTATATTAAAGAAAAAGATCTTCTTATTAAAGCAGGCAAACGCTATGCGCAGATTATTTCAAAGTTTACCAAACCAGGAAGGCTATTGGATGTGGGTTGTGCTGCAGGATTCATTATGAAAGGATTTAAAGAAGCTGGATGGGATTGTGATGGAATAGAGCCTAATGAGACAATGGCATCATATGGGAGAAGTGAAATGAATCTAAACATATTTACTACAAGTCTTGAAGAATTCAAAGCAAACTCTAAATATGATTTAATATGTTTAATTGAGGTAATTGGTCATTTTCACGATCTTCAAAAAGCAACCAATAATATTTCAACCCTTCTTAGTGAAGGCGGACATGTTTTAATAGAATCGTGGAACATGAATAGTATTGTAGCCAAATTATTGGGTAAGAGATGGCACGAATATAGTCCGCCTAGTGTATTGAATTGGTTTTCAGATAGTACACTTTCTCAACTTTTTGAAAAAATAGGTTTTCAGTTTATTGCCAAAGGATATCCTCAAAAGCAAATAAATGTAGAACACGCTATGGCATTACTTGAAGAAAAACTTCCTCGTTTCGTTTTTAAGGAACAGCTATTTAACAGTACAATTTCTTTCGCAGGAAAGCTGACTGTTAATTATCCGCTGCATGATTTAAAATGGTATTTGTTTAGGAAGCGTTCATCCGTTCCGACCGTTCAGGTCAATAATTAAACTCAGTGTTCTCAATTTAAATATACACCATATCTGTATGGAAAAAATCTTTATCAGTATAGTTCTACCTTGTTATAATGAGGAATCTATTTTACAGCAAAACCTGAATACAGTAATATCTTTTCTGAATCTTAGGAACGAAAAATACCGCTGGGAAATTGTTATAGTAAATGATGGAAGTAATGATAAAACCGGAGAAATTGCCAACGATTTTGAAAAACAAGATAGCAAAGTCAGAGTAATTCACCATCCTACCAACCTCAATCTTGGGCATGCGTTACAAACCGGTTTTTGTAATTCGAAAGGTGATATTATAGTTGTACTTGATATAGATTTAAGCTATTCCGTCGATCATATCGAAAAACTGGTTGATAAAATGGTAGAAACATCCAGCGATATTGTTGTAGCTTCGCCCTATATGAAGGGTGGAAAAGTTACAGCTGTGCCGTTTATGCGAAAAATTATGAGCTTATGGGTAAATAAATTTATGAGATTTGCTGCACAGGATAATTACTATACGTTTACAGGAATGGTGAGAGCTTATCGCAGAGAGTTCATCCGCCATGTGAATCTTAAAACCAAAGATTATGAAATAAATCCGGAGATCATGTATAAAGCAATGATTCTCAGAGCAAAAATAACAGAAATACCAGCCCATCTTGACTGGACTGAACAAAATAAATTTGTAGGCAAAAGAACTTCAAGTATTCGTGTATTAAGAGGTTTCTTTTCCGGACTTATGTCTGGATTTATTTTCCGACCTTATATTTTCTTTATTGGTATTGGTGCAGTGCTCATGGGACTCTCAATGTATGAACTCATCTGGTTATTGGTTGACACTATAGCAGGAATGCATAACATTGAAATGCGGAATTTCCAATACGAAAATGCATTTTCGACAAGTCTGTCGTTACAGTTTAATAGAAATCCTCAAACATTTCTTATTGGAGGGATTACTTTTTTAGCAGCTATTCAATTTCTGAGCCTAGGATTTATGTCACTTCAGAGTAAAAGGTATTTTGAGGAGCTTTTTCATTTAGGAACTGCGCTTGGTAAAAAGATAAATACAAAAAGAACTGAATAAGGAGAATACAATTTACATTGCATTTTCGTACTGTTGAGCCGAAACCAGAATTAAAAAAATTCTTGAAATCTTTTCAAGCAATAGAAATTTTTGGGTTAATTCTATGTGAACAAAACTAAATCCAAAACGAAACTATGAAAATAAGTAATAAAATTTCCTCATTTTTAATAAATAATACAATTTTCAGAAATCCATATTTCGTATTTTCTCCGTTTTTAATACTTTTTATCATATTGGTTATTCTTAACCGGCATGCTCCATTAGCTTCTGATTCTCACGTTTACTTAATGTTTGCTAATAATCTTCTTCATGGATTTTATTCGTCTCCTGCTCCAAACATTAATTTAATTGAGGGTCCGGGACTTCCTTTATTGCTTGTGCCTTTTGTTGCGTTAAAATTGCCTTTAATCAGCGTTTTATTTTTAAATGCTTTGTTTCAGTATTTGTCGATAATTTTTCTGTTTAAATCCCTACAACATTTTTTGCCATTTCCGAAAACATTATTTTTCACTGCATTATATGCTTCCTGTTACAGTTCATACTATTTATTGTCATCTATTGTAACTGAACCATTATCCTTGTTATTAATTTCACTTTTTTCTTATTTTGTTATAAAGAGTTATAACACTTCGCAAAAGAAATACATTTTTATCGCCGGAATCATTTTAGGCTATATGGCTTTAGTTAAAGTTATTTTTCCATATGTTTTGTTAACAATGCTTGTTTACTTTGTTGTTATGAGTATTTTTTATAAAAATTCAAATTACAGAAAAGGATTAACAATTACTTCAGCCGCTTTGATTGTATTGATGCCCTATATGATTTATACCTTTAATCTGACCGGAAAATTATTTTATTTTGGCTCTGCTGGAAATGATACTTTTTACTGGATGAGTACTCCATTTGAATACGAATATGGGTCGTGGAATAACACAAAATTTGATGCAAATGCTGATGGCCCTGAGAAACAATTGGGAATTGAGCTATTGAAAGCAAATCATCAGGCTAATTTTGCAAAAATTGAAAAGATGAAACCAGTCGAAAAAGGTGACGCATTGATGGATATGGCAATAACTAATATTAAAAATCATCCTGTAAAGTATTTGAAGAATTGTGTAGCTAATGTCAGCAGGTTATTTTTTAGCTTCCCCAAAAATTATACATTCGAGGTAACTATGAATAAAATATGGTACTTCTCAATAATATATGTTCTCATTTTATACAGCTTACTAATGACTATTTTAAACTGGCGGACGATCAATTTAAGCATACAGGCGGTTTTCCTTCTTTCTTTTATTTACCTCGGTGGAAGTTCATTGGTAAGTGTAGATAATCGTCAACTTATATTAATTTTACCGGCAATAATTCTCTGGATAGGGTATATTATTCATAAAACAGTGGTGATAAAAACTTTTGATAAAAACAACGACTCAATCATTTGAAAAACTAACATTTTACTTGCATCAGCACGAATGATAATTAAAAAGTTTGAAGAAAAAGACTATCAATCATTAATTAATTACAATACGGTTGTTTTTAATCAAAGAGACAAAATTGAAGAATCTATAAAATATAGATTTTATGCCAATCCTTTTGCCTTAAACAGACAACAGAAATCACTTATAGCCTGGGATAAGGAGCAGAATATCATAGGCCAGATACTTGTTATGCACTCTGAATTTAGTTATGAAGGAAAAGTATATCCGGCATTTTTGGGAATGGATTATTTTGTAAATGTTGAAGCCCGAAAGTCTTTAACAGGTGTTATTTTAGCCAATAAATACAAAGATCTGAAGTATAATTTTGGCGTTGGGTTAACTGACGCTTCGTTAAAAGTGTTGCTCGCTTTTAATGTAAATATTATTGGCTATTTGGCGAAATATATCAAAATCAATATTACATTTGCATTAAAGAATTATTTCTTAGAAAATGATGTTAGCCGACCAAATAATTTTGTCTTTCCGGTTTCGATTAAAGTAAAAGGAGGTAATTTTTCCAGAGTGTTTTCTCCTGAAAAGATTGTTTCAAGAGAAGGTTATTGGAATAGCAAATTACTTGAATTTACTAGAAACAAAGAGTTCCTTAGCTGGAGGTACTTTTATTATCCTGATAAATACATAATCTACAAGTTTGACTCAAGCTCTCATAATATCGACACGGAACCGGTTTATTTTGTGGTTAGGCACATTGTTTGGAAAAAAACTAATTGTCTGCTATTGGTTGATTATAGATTTAATACTACACAGAAAAATACATTTAACGAAATTATTGACTCTGTTGTAAAACTATCTAAAAAGCTTAAAATGTCTGCTACTTTATTAGGGTGCTCACTTCCTGGCTTTAAAAAAACTCTTCGGAATAAACTGTTTTTCAATTTTGGCAGAGACCTGGAAATTGTATCCAAATTCCCGTTGAGTACATCATCTGATTCAGATACAATATTTGTCACTTTTGGTGATTCGGATTGTGATTTTTATTACGGCAACAATAAATGGTAACAAAAAAATGAATAAGATAATAAATTTTCATGATATTACTGATGATAAGTGGTTTGAAGAAACTATACTTATCTTGAAAAATAAGTATAATTTTGTGAGCATTGAGGAAATTTCAGGATATTATTATAAAAAACATAAACTCAAGAACTCATGCCATATTACTATTGATGATGGAGACACAACCTTCTATAAAGTTGTTTATCCGATCTTAAAAAGAAATAATATCCCTGCTTCTATCTTTGTTTCACCGCGAATAATATTGGAAAGAAAAAACTATTGGTTTCAGGAAATTGTAGGTTATGATCATTCTGAACTTAAAAAGATAATATGTAAGATTATTGATAAAAATCAGACTTTCCTGGATAAATTCCCACTAATTGCTATTCTTAAATGCCTGAAAATTAACCAGGTGTTAAAAGCTATTGAAATATACCAAGATACAGTAAAGATTGAAAGAAAAGAAAGTCAAAATATTACTCTTAATCAGCTTATTGAAATAGATAAATGTGGCTTGGTGAAAATTGGAGCTCATACAATGAATCATCCAATTCTGGCTAATGAGGATGAAGTGAACAGTGAAAAAGAAATCGCTGATTCTCTTAATGGCCTGAAGGAGTTATTAGGGCATGAAATAGAGTATTTCGCTTATCCTAACGGAGTTCGTGGGATTGATTTCGATGAAAGGGAAATCAACAGTTTGTATAGAAATGGATGTCGTATTGCATTTTCGAGTCAGAATGGCGATATCTCTAATCTTACCGATCCATTAAGTATTAACAGATATTCCTTATCGCATGGAGGAGAAGGATTTGTGATGGCTAAGTTTTTTCTTGGAGAATATTGGGATGTGCTTAAAGAATCATTACTCAAAGGAGAGATAAGAACCAGAGCCGAAATAATAAAGAAAATTCACAAAAAAGTGTCAGTCTGATAGCTTGAATGATTTAAAAATCAGAAAATTGCATTTGCAGCTTGAATTCAGCATATATAATTCATTTTCAATAAATTTTTTAAAAATAGGCTACCAGTTTTGGTAGCCTTTTTTTTTATCTCTTCACCACAACCCCCTTCGTAAACTCCGTGCCACCAATTACAAAATGAACAATATACATCCCTGATTTTTCGTTCTCAAGATTGACTTCTAGTTCTTTCTGGCCTTGAGAAACAGTCGAATAGATTTGATATCCATTCATGTTTATTATCCGTATGCGGACTTCGTGCTCAATCACTTTTTCGAGGTCAATTTTTATGATCCCAGTTGTTGGATTCGGATAGATAGTTAAATCAATTAAACTGTTTATATCAACCAGAGGAATTGTTTCTTCTTCTGCTTCGACACTTCCGTTTTCGACTTCGCAAAATCCAATATCTGGTTTCCCAGCTTGTGGAACCTTAGTCCCAAAGAAATCTTTTTCGAGTTTTAAATCCGATCCTTTATTTATACCTGGAGAATTGGGTTTGATACGAAAATTGCCTTCAGCGCCATTTTCAAATTGCGGATCTTTTACCTGGGAGTTTTTATCTTGTCCGGTTGCAGCTGTCCATGTTGCTAAAGTGCTGTAGCCATTCAAGAATCCTGATTTTTCGATATTGTACAAGTTGAAATCAGAAACAAAGGAACCTTCAACTTTGAATGCTTTCGGTGCGGCAGGGGTGAGGTAATAAATATTGTTCATTGAAACTACTTTTGAGCTTGTTAAGCTTTCGACAGCAAAGTTATCGTTGGCAACAAAAGTGTTATTCATGATCAAGGCTGCTTTATTCTGCTGAACTTTAATAGCTACCTGATTGCCAATCATCTGATTGTAATAAATTTTCACTGATTCAGAATTAACATTTACACCTGTTTTTCCTCCAATAATTGTATTGTAGCGAACGATATAAATACCACTGTTGTTACTCAGGTTTAAACAATGATTATCCGAAACTTTGTTTCCACTCAGTGAATTATGTTCGATAAGACCTTCCATTTTTGACCCATTCAGCCGAATTACTGACATGTTACCTGTAGCAGTGTGATCGAGTTCGTTTTTGTGAATATACACCTTTCCATCACTCGAACTTAAATTTATACAACTCCCTGCAGCATAAGGATCGCTGAACCAATTCTGGTTAACTGAGGAAATTTTACAGTCTCTGATTTCAATACTCATAAATTCATCAGCATTTATTCCGTCGAGACCAGTATTATAAATATCTGTATTAATAATCCTAAAGTCTTTGATTCGTGAGCTGGAGCTAATTCCGTAAACAGCTTCATGTAATTTGCAGTTTTCAATTGTCATGCTTTTGCTCTCATCACCTGTAACAAGTATGCAAGATAATGCCTTCTGATCTGTCATTATTTCCAGATTGCGGATAGCACAATTGATAGTATTGTCAAATTCAAATGTTT
>Ga0136636_10000014_pt1 | contig 57276 bp, 56 predicted proteins | sample AntDrymUQ8522106_2_FD_104653 | JGI IMG/M metagenome (GOLD analysis project Ga0136636, IMG submission 104653) | Polar desert sand microbial communities from Dry Valleys, Antarctica - metaG UQ852 (21.06) | ecosystem: Environmental > Terrestrial > Soil > Desert | place: Antarctica: Dry Valley... | reverse complement strand
TCGTCCCAGCTCAATGGCAAGAACATTCTGATCACTGGCGCCGCGGGCTCAATTGGCAGCGAGATCACGAGACAGGTGTTGAGTTTTAATCCGTCAAAAATCATTATCCTTGACCAGGCTGAAACGCCGTTACACAGTCTGAGGCTCGAAATTAATGATCTCAATGAAAATGTCAGGATTCGATCGGTACTCGCTGATGTCAGGAATCTTGAGGCACTTGAGAAAGTGTTTGTCAGTTATAAACCCGATGTGGTTTACCACGCTGCTGCTTACAAGCATGTTCCTCTGATGGAAGAGAATCCGGCACAAGCACTTTACACCAATGTACTCGGGACCAAAAATCTCGCCGATCTCTCCCTCAAATATCATGTTGAGCGATTTGTAATGGTTTCGACCGATAAAGCGGTAAACCCGAGCAGCGTCATGGGCGCCAGCAAACGCATAGCTGAAATGTATGTACAAATGCTGCAAGACAGACTTGGTAAAGACATAAAGGGTCACGATATTAAATTTATCACGACCCGATTTGGCAATGTGCTGGGATCGAATGGATCGATTGTTCCCTTATTTGCCAAACAGATTCAGGAAGGCGGTCCACTGACGATAACACATCCCGAAATCATCCGTTATTTTATGACGATTCCTGAGGCATGCCAACTCGTACTTGAGGCTGGAACGATGGGCAAAGGCGGTGAAATTTTCATTTTTGACATGGGTAAGCCCGTGAAAATCCTCGATCTGGCTAAAAAGATGATCCGATTGGCAGGATTTACGCCCGATAAAGAAATCGAAATCAAGATTATTGGATTGCGCCCGGGAGAGAAGTTATTCGAGGAATTGCTCAATGACACTTCTAAAACGCTTGCCACACACAATGAGAAAATAATGATTGCTCAGGAAGTTCACGACGATTATGAGCTCGTGAATTATAAAATACTAGATTTATTGAGCAAGATCCAGAGAAATTCTGATCAGCAAATCGTTGCGGCGATGAAAAAAATTGTCCCCGAATTCAAGAGTATGAATTCCGTTTTTGAAAATTTGGATTCTCCAGACCGGACTTAACTATTCTATCATTCATTTATTTTAGAGAAATCAAGCCTAAAAAATTATATTTGTAAAAATTTAACGACTCTCCATGACATTTCAGATCCATAATAAATTTTTATTGCTGCTGCTAACTGTTTTGCTTTTTTCGTGTGCTTCAAGAAAGGACCTCGTATATCTTCAAGGAATCGATGATGCGAAAAGCTATGATTCGGGTACTTATGAACCTAAGTTACAACCTGATGACCTCTTGAGTATTATTATTTCTGCAGAAAATCCTGAAGTAACTGTACCTTTTAACCTACCGCAGATACAAGGAAATTACGAAATTAATAACAATCAGAACGGCATCAAGACGTATTTGGTCGACAATACCGGCCACATCGAATTCCCCGTATTGGGCAAAGTAAAATTGGGCGGTCTTACGAGAAGCGAGGCGACAAAAAAACTCAGCGATTTGCTTTCGGAGTACATTAAAAACCCCGGAATCAACCTGAGGATATTGAACTATAAAATTTCGGTTATTGGAGAAGTGCTCAATCCTGGTAGCTATACCATTCCCGGAGAACGGATAACGGTGCTTGAAGCTATAGGACTCGCTGGCGACTTGAGCATATATGGGAAGCGTAATAACATACTGGTTATTCATGAAGACGCCGGAAAAAGAACCTATACACGCATTGACCTCACTAGTGCTGACGTGCTCAACTCACCAGCCTATTACCTTTCGCAAAATGATGTGGTATTTGTAGAGCCTAATAAGACCAAATTAAACTCTTCTGTCTATGGGCCCAATACCGCCGTATTATTGAGCGGCGTTTCTGTTATTATTTCGCTTTTAATTTTCTTTAGAAACTAATTATGCAGAACCAGCCGAATTTAATGAACGAAAAGCAAGATAATCTCGATTTGCGCGATTTGGCCCAACGGTACATTGCCCAATGGCGATGGTTCGTGTTTGGGATAATCGTATGTCTGATAATGGCAGTCTTGTACTTGAGATATGCCGTCCCAATTTATAGCGCTTACGCAACGATTTTGGTAAAAGATGAAAAGAAAGGTGGATTGCAGTCGGAATTGGCTGCCTTTTCCGATTTGGGTCTGATGTCGGGGGTAAAAAGCAATGTTGACAATGAGATTGAAGTCATCAAATCACGTACAATAGTCAGAAAGGCGATTCAAAAATTGGGTTTCACTACAACTTATCTCTCCGAAGGTCGCGTTAAAGCACTCGAAGAGTATGTTGAAAAACCCATCGAATTCACTTTCTATAACGTCAATGAGTCGTTTTACAAAAGTTATAAAATATTCACCTTTAATGCAATCGATGCAGCTCATTTCGAATTGCTCTCGCAAAATCAGAAAAGTTTAGGAAAGTTTACTTATGGCAGCATCATCAACCTTGATGATTCGAGGTTAGTGGTCAGCAAGAACCCGAAATTTTTTGCAAAAAGACCAAAAGGATTTTCAATATTGGTGTATGTCAATCCGCTCGACAATGTTGTCGAAAGTTACAGAGGCAGACTTAGTGTGGGTGCATTGAGCAAAAATTCCAGCGTTGTTTCGCTCACGATCAACGATCCCGTAAAAGAAAAAGCGGTTGATTTCCTTAATACAATAATCGATGTGTATAATCAGGATGCGGTAGCCGACAAGAAATTTATTTCTGAAAACACCCTTGCTTTTATTCAGGACCGACTTAAAATCATCACAAGTGAATTGGGTGATGTTGAAAAGGATGCCGAGGGATTCAAAAAGGACAATAAGGTGACCGATATCGTTTCCGAAGCCGGGCTGTACCTTCAAAATTCGGTCGAGTTTGAAAAATCGCTGATCGAAACCGAAACCCAACTTAAAGTGGTGAAGGACATGGAAAATTTCATGAGACAGAAAGGTAAATGGGATTTGGTGCCGACCAACATCCTTTCGATGGGCGAGGGCAAAGATGCTTCACAATACATTCAGCAGTATAATGATATTGTCATCCAGCGCAACCGGATCATAAAAGACGGAATGCCGAAAAATGCTGTCGTGGTCAACCTCGACACAAGAATCGAGGAATTGAATGCGAATATCATCGCGAGTTTGGTTCGCGTGAGGGCATCGCTCAACATCCGAAAAGCCGATTTGGAAAGACAAGATGCCGTAATACGTGGCAGGATTTCACAAATCCCCACGCAAGAACGCGAGTACAGAATCCTTGACAGACAACAAAAAATTAAGGAATCTCTTTATTTATATCTTTTGCAAAAACGCGAAGAAACTGCGATCACTTTAGCCGTTACGGCACCGATATCGAAAATCGTAGATCCGGCTTTCTCTCCAGGCTATCCGGTGTCGCCAAAAAGAAATGTGATTTACCTTATTGCACTCGCATTTGGAATTCTGATTCCGTTTTCGATTATTTATTTACTGACTTTGTTTGATAATAAAATTAAGCACAGACAGGATATTGAAGGCAAGATAATGATTCCATTTCTCGGCGATATTCCGAAATCGGACACACCCGAAAAGATTATGGAAACCGACAGCCGATCAAGTTCGGCCGAAGCGATTCGGATTGTCAGGACCAACTTAGAGTTTATGCTAACGAATGTGGCGGAGAACCGAGCTAAGACTATTTTTATCACCTCGACTATCCCAAAAGAAGGGAAAACTTTTATTGCTGCAAATCTAGCAAGTACCATAGCGCTTTCGGGTAAAAGTGTGTTACTGATAGGACTTGATATCCGTAACCCTAAAATAGATAAGTATATCAAGTTGCCTTCGAAGGGGCTAACCAATTACTTATCAAAAGGCGATAGCGAAAACATTCAGGACTATATCGTAAAATTCGATGAGTTTGAAAAGTTCTTTGTCTTGCCGTCAGGAGCGATTCCACCAAATCCGGTCGATTTGCTGATGAATGGAAAAATCAATAAGCTTTTCGACGATCTTAAAAAAGAATACGATTACATCGTTGTAGATACTGCGCCGGTAAGTTTGGTAACCGATACATTATTGATTGCGAAAAATGCCGATGCTTTTGTCTATGTGCTTCGTGCCAATTACCTCGACAAGCGATTCCTCAAAAGCATTGAAACTTTATATAACGAAAATAAACTGCCTAATATGTCGCTGTTGCTCAATGATACCATATGGAGAAAATCATATGGCTATGGCTACGGTTATGGCTACGGTTATGGTTACGGTTATGGTTATGAAAAGGAAGAGGAACAAACGCCGTGGTATAAAAACATTTTTAAGTTTTAATGTTAAAACCTAAACAACTGGTTGTTGCCGATCGCGTCTGAAAGTGCAGGCGCGTTTTTATAGAGCAGCCTTTTGGAAAAACCATTGATGTGGTTTTCGTGATGCACATCGGTACCCACAAAGTCAACTAGACCTTTCTCAATCAATTTCTCGCAAATTTTCGCGACGTTGACGCCATAATAGCCAACAGTTGACAATAGGTTAATTTGGAACCTGCATCCCGAATTGCGTAATTTTCGGTACTCGCCAAAATTGTGATGATAAAAATTATAGCGCTCCGGATGGGCAAGTATTGGCTGGTAACCCGCGACCTGCAATTCAAAAATAATGTCATAAAGTTGGATCGGCGGATTGGTATATGACATTTCTACTAACACATAATTATCTTTAAGCGTCAATAACGGTTCATTTTGAAACTGTAATACAAAATTAGCATCGAGCAGGTATTCTGCCGCAGCTTTCATGAGAAGACCGTTGCCCTTTTCTTTAAAATCATCAATTGTAGCATTCAGTTTCGATTGTATTCCACCAGGAGTATTCTCCCAAACGCCTTTCATGACATGCGGTGTCGTAACAAATTGCTCGATGCCGAACTGTTGTAAGGAAGAAACCAATGAATGCGTATCGTCAATCGACTTAGCACCATCATCTATACCCGGAAGCAAATGCGAGTGGATATCAACATGATTATTCGGAATCAAATCCTTCAGAAAGGGGTTCTTTTTTAAAAAATGGAACAAGGGTTAGCATTTAGAATGTCGCACAAAAATAAGCAAATACAGAATTAAAACACAAAACAATAAAATTAATGGATAAAGTTAAAGCGATGCATTATCGCAAAGACATTGACGGACTTAGGTCGATTGCAGTATTGGCCGTGATCGTTTTTCACATGAGATATTTGCCAAATGGATATCTGGGCGTCGATGTTTTTTTTGCCATCAGTGGTTACTTGATTACGAAAATCGTTTACAACGAAGCAGTCAATAGCCAATTTTCGATCATTAACTTTTACCTTCGCCGCATCCGCCGCATTATTCCATTGGTTTTATTTACAACTTTTATCGCACTGCTGGTGGGAATATTCGTCATGCTTCCTGATGATCTCGAAAATCTAAGTCAGTCGGTATTTGCCACCAATTTCTTCGCCAATAACATTCTTTTGCTCAAGACTGTCGGTGACTATTGGGCTACAGTCAACGAATTCAAGCCTTTGATGCATACATAGAGCCTCGGCGTCGAAGAACAGTTTTATATTATTTATCCGGTAATTTTTCTGTTGTTTAATGGAAGACGAAGCAAGTATATCCTGTCGCTTTTGGTGGCGTTGACACTAATTTCACTGTTGTTTTGCTTTTCGGTTAAAGAGGCCGATAAATTTTACGCTATTCAATACCGTTTTTTCGAACTTTCGCTTGGCGGACTCGTTGCAATCGTATTCCAAAGACGAAAAATTAACGCCATTTTCGCATTGCTTTCTGCCGCTATTGTGTTGATTATACTATTGTTTGAATTTGGAATTCCTGCCGATATGAAACTTGTTTTGATCGTCATTGCTTCAGTAGTCCTATTGGTTTCGGGCAGCAACAATCATAGAGTCAACATTTTTTTACTCGAAAACCGGCTGATGGTCGGCATCGGAAAAATCAGTTTCAGCCTGTATATGTGGCATCAGATTGTTTTGGCGAATGCGCGCTATTTCCTTTACGAAAAAATTGACATCGCTGAATCGGCTGTGCTTTTTGGGTAATCGTATTGCTTTCGATCGCGTCCTATCATTTAATCGAACAGCCATTCCGTGATAAGAAGCAGGTGCAAACCCAGAAATTATTCCTGGTTTCAGCAGTGTTTTTCTTGATAGTTGTCGGTGCTTCTTTTTATGTATATACAGCGGGCGGTATTATGCGCGATGTGGCGGAATTCAATAGCATAAAATCGGAAAGTAACATTAAAGGCTCCAATGAAAGGGATGACATGATCAACTATAATGAAGAAATTTATAAACGCGACAAGCCGTTCTCTGACAGCACGAAAATCAAAATTCTCATCATCGGCAATAGTTATGCACGCGATTTTGCCAACATATTGTTGGAGTCGAAATATGGTAATTTAATTGAGATTTCTTATACCTACGACATCAACACAGGTAAATTAATGGCGGAACGTTTACATCAAGCGGATCTCATTCTGTTTTCGCAAATGGAAAAACCCCAGCTTTCTGATTTTCAGAAGAAATTTGCAATCGACACAGTAAAAGTTTGGAATGTCGGCGTTAAGAATTTCGGAACCAGCAACGGAATTTTTTACAACAGAAAGCATGATGAAAATTATTGCGTACAAAGATTACAGATGAATCCCGAATTTATCGAGATAGACCAAACCCTTAAAAAGGAATGGGGAAGCAAGTATATCAATCTACTTGGAATCATGATCGATCGTGAGCAGAAAGTCCCTGTCTTTACACCCGATTGCAAGTTCATAAGCCAGGACGGAACGCACCTAACTAAGCCCGGAGCAATTTATTTTTCACAAGTGGTCAACCTCGATCAACTATTTAATCGAATATCGAAAAACTAATTCCCGCCCGTACTTCTAAATTATTATATTTGCACCTCGTTTTTACCCAAAAATGAGACACATCAGCCGATTACATACATATAAAAAAATGAAAGGAAACCATCAGTCTGAAGATTGGGATCTTGTTATAAAAGGGCATACCTCACTTTTTGATTTAAAATTCAACGATCTCTGGCGTTATAGGGATTTGTTGCTCATGTTCGTCAAGCGCGACTTTGTGAGTTTCTACAAACAAACAGTTTTGGGTCCGCTGTGGTTTTTCATTCAACCCATATTTACAACGATCGTCTTTACATTTGTTTTTGGAAATTTAGCCGGAATCAGTACTGACGGCCTTCCACAGTATTTATTTTATCTGTCCGGAATCACTGCGTGGAATTATTTCTCCGACTGCCTCAATAAAACAAGTACCGTTTTTCGCGATAATGCCAATATTTTTGGCAAGGTTTATTTTCCAAGACTTATAATGCCGTTGAGCATCGTGGTGAGTAATCTCGTGCGTTTCGGAGTGCAACTGTTATTGCTGCTGTGTTCGATGGCTTATTTCGCCGTGCAAGGCGCCAACTTTGAAGTGACTTATGCAATTGTGTTTTTCCCGATATTGGTTTTGATGATGGCACTGCTCGGCCTCGGCTGCGGACTCATCATCACCGCGATGACTACCAAATACCGGGATTTGACCTTTCTGGTAACCTTTGGCGTGCAACTTTTGATGTACGGAACAACAGTAATTTATCCGCTAAGCGCTGCGCCTGAAAAATATAAGAGAATTATTGAACTTAACCCAATGACGGGAATTATAGAAGCTTTCCGCTATGCATTTCTTGGTAAAGGCGAATTTACGGTGTGGAGCGTTGGCTATTCGGCAATATTCGCACTTATAGTAATGTTTGTCGGGATCGTGATCTTCAATAAAACCGAGAAAAATTTCGTAGATACAATATAATGAGTGAAGCCATCATCAAGGTAGATAATCTGTCGAAAGCCTATCAAATCGGGCAAATCGGAACGGGTACCATATCGCGTGATCTCGAGCGCTTTTGGGTGACCAAAGTTATGGGTAAAGAAGATCCGTTCCTCAAGCTTGGCGAAACCAACGACCGGTCGACCAAAGGCGGAAGCGATATCGTATGGTCATTGCGCGACATCAACTTTGAAGTCAATCAAGGTGAGGCGCTCGGAATTATCGGCAAAAATGGCGCAGGAAAAAGTACACTGCTGAAATTACTCTCTAGAGTGACAAGTCCGACAACCGGCGAAATAAAGATCAAAGGACGTATTGCAAGCCTCCTCGAAGTCGGAACCGGTTTTCATCCGGAACTTTCTGGACGGGAGAATATTTATCTTAATGGTGCGATTCTGGGAATGCGAAAAAAGGAAATAACCAGAAGATTAGATGAGATCATTGACTTTTCGGGTGTAGAACGTTACATCGATACACCGGTGAAAAGATACTCTTCGGGCATGTATGTGCGATTGGCGTTTGCTGTCGCAGCGCATCTCGAGAGCGAAATTCTAATTGTTGATGAGGTTTTGGCAGTTGGCGATGCCGAATTTCAAAAGAAATGTCTCGGAAAAATGGGAGACATCAGCAAAGGCGAAGGAAGAACCGTATTGTTTGTAAGCCACAATATGGCCGCAGTCAAAACGTTGTGCTCAAAAGCGATGGTGCTTGAAAACGGACTCGTAACCAAAATTGGTCCGGTCGAAAGTACCGTAGGTTATTACCTTAGCGGCGACGCGGAAAGCCTCAACAAGAAGGATTTCACGTCGGTTTTTGATAAAAAAGATTTTACGATACACGAAATCAGCATCAATCCTGCAGGAAGAACTTCGGATGATACGCTCGATGAGTTTTCCAAAATCGAGATCAATACGCAGATTACCGTTAAGACGGCAAAAAATCTGCATATTACCTATGTACTAAATAATGAAATGGGAGAGCAGCTTTTTGCATTTTCACATGCAGGCAATAATGTGAAACTCCGCGTTGGACTCAATAACCTTAAATGCATTTTACCCGAAGGATTTCTCAATATCGGCCAGTTTTACCTTTCGATGTACATTATCGAAGACGCTAAAGTTGCGATCTTCGAGCAAAAAGATATTATGTCGTTCAGTATTCAGGAAGGTAGCAGACCAATAGGAAGCTGGATGGGAAAAGAACCGGGTTTCATCAAGCCGAAATTTGATTGGATAATAGAATAAGATAAATTAATTAGACCATGGACTTTAAGAAAAAAGTGAAGCAGCTGTTAGTGAAAAATTTCGATTCGTATATTGTCAAACTCGGCTATATCAATAGAAAAAGTGATTTTATGCAACAGATGTATCTATTCGAAAAAAATATACTGCAGGCGAACTTTTACGATACAATTAAGAAAATGGGATTTACGCCAAAACATATTGTAGATGTTGGCGCGAATCATGGAACCTGGACCCGCGAAGCCATGCGCCATTTTCCCAATGCCTATTATACGATGCTCGATCCGCAGGAATGGCTTCGGAAATCATTTCAGGATATTCTTGCCAATCCCAAAGTAATGTTTCATCCCGTGGGAGCCGGAGAGAAAGAAGGTTCGTTCAAATTCACCATCGTTGACCGCGACGACAGCAGTTCTTTCCGCTATTCGGAAGAAGAAGCAAAAGCATCGGGTTTTGAACAGATTGAAATTCCAGTGGTCACACTCAACAATTTATTGTCAGATCAAAATCTGCCAGATCCAGATATTATTAAAATTGACGCTGAAGGACTTGACATTGAAGTGCTCAAAGGCGCCAGCAATTTCTTCGGAAAAACTGAAATATTCATGGTTGAAGCGGGTGTGGTCGCTAAAGTATTTGACAATTCTTTTTTAAAGATGATCAATTTCATGGACCAAAGCGGCTATCGCTTATTTGAAATTACCGATATGAACAGGCCATTTTCGCCAAATGTGCTGTGGCTCGTTGAATTGGTATTTGTCAAAAAAGGCGGTTTTATCGACTCGCAGAAAATCGTATAATGATTACCGTAACCAAAACTTTTTTACCGCCAATCGAAGATTATACCCGTCAGGTACAACGTGCGTGGGACAATCAGTGGCTCACTAACCGTGGTGAATTGGTTTTGGAACTCGAAGAGAAATTGAAAAGTTACCTCGGCACACCAAACATCATCATTACCAACAACGGAACGGTGCCCTTGCAGATTGCATTGAAACTGTTCGGCAAAGGCGGTGAAATTATCACGACACCATTTTCCTATGTCGCTACGACTGCCGCAATTGTCTGGGAAAACTGCAAACCAGTTTTTGTCGATATCCATCCCGATTATTTGTGCATCGACGAAACGCGCATCGAAGCGGCGATAACCGAGAAAACCACGGCCATTTTAGCAACACATGTTTTCGGTAATCCGTGCCATGCCGAAGCGATTGAAGCCATTGCCCAAAAGCATAAACTCACCGTCATTTACGATGCCGCGCATTGCTTTGGCGTAAAATACAACGGGCAATCAGTTTTTAATTTTGGTGATATAAGTACGTGTAGCTTCCATGCGACCAAATTATTTCACACTTCTGAGGGCGGCGCGATTTTCTGCAAGGACGACCAAATGCGCCATCAATTATTTTACAGCCATAATTTTGGACACAAGGGACCGTTGGATTTTTACGGACTTGGAATCAACGGAAAAATGTCGGAATTGCAGGCTGCGATGGGACTCGCAGTTTATCCAAATCTGCCGCATATTATCGCCGAGCGCAAAAAAGTCGTCGAGTTTTATAATGACCATCTTGATTTATCAAAATTAAGGTCGCTGAAAATCCGTGAAAACACGCAGTGGAATTACAGCTATTATCCTGTGATTTTCAAAAATGAAACGCAGTTGCTCAATGTACAGAAGATGCTCAACGATCAAGATATTGTTCCAAGGCGCTATTTTTATCCTTCGCTAAACACGATCGACTATTGTAAAGGTGAGGCAATGCCGGTATCGGAAAGCGTCGCCGCCGCTGTTTTATGCTTGCCTTTGTACGTTGGACTGGAAATTGCCGATCTGCAAAAAATCGTCTCAATAATCAATGAAAACGTGTCATGAAACTGGCGATCATGCAGCCTTATTTTTTTCCTTACATTGGTTACTTTCAGCTCATCGATTCGGCCGATGTTTTTGCTGTTTATGATGACGTCAATTACATCAAGAAAGGTTGGATCAACAGAAACAATATTCTTGTAAATGGAAAAGCACATTTGCTTGGAATACCGCTGCAGGATGCCAGCCAAAACAAACTAATCAATGAAATCCACATCGACGCAAGTAGTGCGTGGAAAAACAATCTTTTGAAAACAATCGATTTAAACTATAAAAAGGCGCCGTTCTTTGCGGCTGTATTTCCGATGCTAAAGCAAATTATTGAAAACCCCGAACAAAACTTGTCTGATTTCGTGACCTATTCCATTCAACAAATTTGTGGCTACTTAAGAATCGAGACCAAGATCATTCTTTCTTCCGAATTGGAAAAAAATAACACGCTTAGAGCGCAGGACAAGATCATCGAAATTTGTAAAGCAACCGGCGCAACTTCTTACCATAATGCAATTGGCGGGATAGAATTATATGAACGAAAAGCCTTTGAAAATGAAAACATCACGCTACGTTTTATCAAAACCAATGCAGTCGCCTATCAGCAATTTAAAAACGAATTCATACCTTGGCTGTCGATAATTGATGTGATGATGTTCAATTCGACCCCTGCAATTCGGGAACTGCTCAACCAAAAAGAATTCATTTGATGGAAAAGAAATATGCCAAAATAGTATCACATTATGAAGAATGTCTGGCACAGCACGGTGACAATCATCTTGGTGTTGATTGGCCGAAGCCAGAAGATGTTGACACGCGCTATAGGGTAATGCTCGATGTAATGCAATTCAATAGCAATAATGCTGAAATTTCTATACTTGATTTTGGTTGTGGAACTGCACATTTGTTGGAATATATTCAAAAGAACAGCTATGACCGCATCGTCTATTCCGGACTTGATATTTCACAGAAATTTGTTAACGTGGCGCAACAAAAATTTCAGAAAAATGCATTCTATTGCGGCGATATTCTCGAGAATAGTGATGCGATTCCAAATTTTGATTACATTGTCATGAATGGCGTTTTTACTGAAAAAAGAGAGCTTACTTTTGATGAAATGTGGTCATATTTCGCCCAAATGATTGCTGTTGTCTATAATAAATGCAACAAAGGGATCGCCTTCAATGTGATGTCAAAACATGTCGATTGGGAGCGCGATGATTTGTTTCATGTTTCTTATGACCTGCTGGGCGATTTTCTCTGTAAAAACATTACCCGGAACCATGTCATCAGAAATGATTACGGCTTGTATGAGTACACGGTATATGTCTTAAAAAAATAAGCAATGGCAAAAATTATAATTTTCGGGATTCAGGATTTTGCCGAATTGGCACATTACTATCTTGAAAATGATTCTGAACACCAAGTCGTCGCATTTAGTGTGAATGCGCAATACCTGCCGGAAAATAATACTTTCTGCGAACTGCCGGTTGTCGCTTTTGAGAATATTGAAAAACGTTATCCCGCCAACGAATTTCAGTTTTTCGCACCGATGGCGCCACAACGCATGAACCGCGTTCGCGAAGAAGTCTATAACAACATCAAAGCGAAAGGCTACCAATTCATCAGTTATATAAGCAGCAAGGCGACGCTTTTTGATAACAAAATCGGCGACAACTGTTTCATCTTAGAAAATAATACGATCCAACCATTTACGAGCATTGGCAACAATGTTATACTTTGGAGCGGCAACCATATTGGGCACCACAGCGTCATTAAAGACCACATCATGTTTACCTCGCATGTCGTTATGTCAGGACATTGCGTGATTGAAAATTACTGTACATTGGGCGTAAATGCTACCATCCGCGACGGCATTACCATTGCTGAAGGAACTTTTGTGGCAATGGCTGCAAGCATTATAAAAAATACCGAGCCATGGGGAATGTATAAAGGCAATCCCGCTGTAAAATCGGAGAAATCAACCCAAGATTTGTAGCGATGTGGAATAAAAAAGTAAACCTTTTCAATGTTGACGGCAGATACGATTGGAACAAAAGCCACGCGCAGGTTCCGGTTGTCGATGTACTTTCAGATCGGCTTCGGATTTATTATGCCACGCGAAATGTAGAAGGAAAAAGCAATGTTTCTTATATTGAAGTCAGTAAAAACGATCCGAAGCAAATTATTTTTGAAAGCGACAAACCCTTGTTTGAATTTGGAAACCTCGGCTCTTTCGATGATTCCGGGATGATGCCATCGTCAATTATTTCGGTCGGAAACCAGAAATACCTTTATTATATTGGGTGGACAACGAGACAAACTGTGCCTTTCCAGAATGCGGTTGGCTTGGCTATCAGTGATGACGGCGGGCTAACTTTTAGGAAAATTTCGGAAGGACCGATCATCGGCATCAACCACATCGAACCCTATTTTTCCGGAACATCATATGTTTTGGCTGAAGATGGAATGTTCAAAATGTGGTATTTGTCGTGTATCCGTTGGGAAACCCTTGACGGAAAACCAGAGCCGATCTACAATATAAAATACGCCGAATCAGTCGACGGAATCAATTGGAAGCAAACCGGAACGGTTGCAATTGCATTACAAGATGACGAAGGCGGGCTCGTAAGCGCATCCGTAATTAAAGAGCATGGTATTTACAAAATGTGGTTTGGCAAGAGAAAGAAAAGTGATTACCGCACCAATGCCGACAACTCCTATCGCATTGGTTACGCCGAATCTGAAAATGGTATCGATTGGCAAAGAAAAGATGAATTGGCGGGAATTAACATCAGCAGCGCTGGTTGGGATTCGCAGATGATTTCGTATCCTTGCGTTTTTAAAAATGACAATGAAATGATGATGGTTTATAACGGAAATGGTTTTGGAAAAACCGGGTTCGGTTATGCCACGTGGAAAGAAAATTAGCTTGAAGGGCGTTTAAAAGATAACAGATGAAAGAGCAACTCGAATTTTTCAGAAACAACGGCTACCTGCTTTTGGAAGATTTTCTACCGAAAGAGGCGGTACAAGCCGTTCTAATGGATGCCAAAAATATTTTCCTGCGACAATTTTTAGCCAAAGGATATACAACATATCAGGCTTTGGAAACAATTTCCGAAAGTGAATTTAACAATTGTATGTTTCGCCTTTTTGAAGAAGATTTCGAATGTCTGGCCAATTGTGGAAAACAGGCGCAACACCTCATCAGCCTGCATGCGCTTTCGCTTAACGAAAAAATCCTCACGTTGTTGAACGAATTCGGATTGGCCGCAACGGTCATTAGTACGAGGCCAGTGCTGTTTTTCAATCATCCGAAACTTGCCAAGCAAAAGGTTTTTCATACTGTTGATGCGCATCAAGATTGGAGAAGTATGCAGGGTTCACTGAATTCGGTTGTAATCTGGATCCCGTTGATCAACATAGATAAGTCGTTGGGAGCTTTAGAAATATTGCCGGGAAGCCACCACGACGGCTTGCGTACCGATCACATTGATCATGGTTTTGGTATGGTTGCATTATCGGACGCGGAAACAGAACAATTGCTTTCGGTTGAGGTAAAAGTCGGAGATGCATTGTTGTTTTCTTCCTTCCTGATTCATCAAAGTGGTGAGAACAGCAGTGATTCGCCGAGGTGGAGCTGCCATTTTCGGTATAACGATCTTGAGGAGCCAACATTTATCGAACGCAAATACGCGCACGCCTACATTTATAAACCAATGGAAGAGCTCATTACCAAAGACTTTCCGAAAACTGAAGACCTTTTAAAAATATATTCCTGATGGACATACAAAATCTAACGCATTCCGACATAGCGCTGCGTGGCGTAAACTTTAAACTAATGACTTATACGCGTTCGCTCGAGCTTTGCGCACGCATGAACTATGAAACTGAAAACCTCGATTTCATTGATGCCATTGAAGCCGGAAATGTACTGTATGATCTTGGCGCCTGTGAAGGACGTTTCTCGATTTATGCAGCACAGAAGGGAATCCGAGTCATTGCATTTGAGCCCGAAGCGAAAAATTTTCACGTATTCTCGCAAAATATTGCATTGAATGAAATCGCAGCAGATCGACTCACAGCCGTCAACGCGGGAGTGGGCGCGAAAAACGGCAAAGCGATCATCAACATCGGACAGCCGTGGGAAGGCGGTCACCAGAAAGTTGTCGAACATAGCGAAATCAGGCATGACCTGAATTTTAATTTTGTCGACAAACAAGAAATCACTTTGGTGTCACTCGACAGTTTTATTGCCGAAGGAAATTACCCGAAACCCGATTATCTCAAGATCGATATTGATGGTTCAGAAATGCCATTTCTGGAAGGTGCTATCCAAACATTGCAACTCGCAAAATTGAAAGGGATTATTTTTGAACTCAGTGAAACCGATTCAAATTTCGCGAACATTATTGCCATATTTGGTCACTATGGTTTTACCGAAGACCAGCGAGTTAATGTTCCCAATGAGCCCAATCTTTATAATATCTTGTTTTCAAAAAAATAGATATGCTTACCGATTTTGGAAATCATGATGTACCGCCCAATCATTTAAAACCGCTCGTTGCTGTTTGGATGGTTGCCTACAATCACGGCAATTATATCGAACAAGCGATAGAATCGGTGATGTTTCAGCAGACTTCTTTCGGTTTTAAATTATATATAGGTGAAGATCTATCATCTGACCAAACACGTGATATTTGTATAAAGCTTAAGGAAAAATATCCCGATAAAATAGCCCTTTTTCTTCACGAAAAAAATATTGGCGGCGATGCAAACGGCAGGTTTATGTATGACGTCACTTTCGGAAGCGGTGCAAAATATATCGCACTGCTTGAGGGAGATGACTACTGGACAGATCCGCAAAAACTGCAGCTTCAAGTTGATTTCCTCGAACAGAATCAACAATGTGTGTTCTGTTTTCACAAGGCATTCAAGATTTTTGACCGCGAAAGTGGATTGCGGGTTTCATATCCTAAATGGATTGGTAAAAACGTTCTCAACGAATCCGACTTTTTTAAAATTCCAACGATTCCAACGGCAAGTGTCGTCTTTAGAAATGAAATTGTTTTCCCGGAATTATATCACAGCCACGGCGATTTATTATTGTATGGAACGTTACTTTCTAAGGGCCAGGCAGGTTTTATCGACCTTGAAATGTCGATTTACCGATTGCATGACAATGGAATTTCGGCGCGGTACAATGAAAATTGGTATCTCGAAAGAAGGATCGGAGAATTAGTGATTGAACAAAAATTCTCAGGTTTCTCACAGAATGTCCGCAACGAGATAGAGAAAATACTCAACGAGCACATTCAGCATTACCTCAATAAAAACAGGAGCTCGCTCGATTTGCAACACAAAATGCAGTATCTTAAAATATTAATCGGATTAAAAAGTTTTTATACCAGTCCAATTCGCCAATATGCTACCCTCGTAAAAACATTACTCCAATAATGAGCAAAGGGAAACTACTCATTTTTGGACCAATCAATGATTTTGGCGGGCGTGAAATCGAAGCCGGATTTATAGCATACGCCCTATCGTCAGAATATGAAGTTGCCATTTGCTCGACTGAATCATTAGGTAAACAATCGCAAGTCTTTACTTTCAACCCCAATCAGGAAGCGTTTGCACTCAATCAAATGTTATGTAAAAAGCACGTTTGGATACGATTACTGGCGTTGTTTAATAGACTCAACAATGGAGGTAAAGGTTCCTTGAGTAAGTTTGCACAAAATTCAATATCCAAAAAGTACTTTGGATATAAAAAAAAAGCAAAACGTGTCCTTCACGAACTGTTGGCACAGCAAGATTTAATTTTTATTTGCGGACAACTGTCATCTAATTATGTGTCAGACGTCGTGAAGTTTGCTAAAAAAAACAACAAAAAATTGATTTTCAGGACAACAGGAACAATCAGTAATCCGACACACTATTCGTATCTCGATAAGATAGATTGTTTCATCCATCATTCGGCTAGCAATGCTGGGAAAATTGATCATTTGCCCGACTATAAATATGAGATTATAGACCAGTGCGCTTTCAATGAAACCGAGTTATCGAAACTGCGTCCGCATGAAAACAACTGCCAAAAGTTTCTGGTACTTACGCGCTTGTCGCCGGAAAAAGGAGTGGAGCAAATCATTGACTATTTTTTGCGATGCTGTGCGCCCGATGATGTTTTATATATTGCTGGAAATGGTAGCCTCGAAACATTGCTTAAAAACAAATTCCAACAAAGGAACATTCGTTTTCTTGGCTTCGTTGAAAGTGACGAATTCGTTCGGGTTTTTGCCGACATTGATTGCCTGATAATCCCGTCACCAGAGGAATCAGGGCCGCTTGTAGGCGTGGAGGCGATGTGTGCGGGAAAGGTGATTATTTCGACAGTTGTGGGCGCCATGCCCGAAAGATTATCTGGGACTTTAAATGATTTCTGGTACGAATGCGATAATTTTGAATCGTTTGCCGAGGTATTCCAAAATGTAAAGCAATTGACGGAGTCAGAAAGAATGATGATTTTCAAAAGTCTGACAGATCGTTATCATTCCGAGTATACAATTCAAAAGATAGGTAGAAAATATCTCAATATTGTAAAGAAAATTATGGCATAATGAGAATCGGCTACAATCCACATAAAGACCAGTTACAAGGACAGTCCGAGTACAGTCATCAAGTAATTATTCCGGTCTTCATACCTGATCACGACGGCTATTTTAAAGACAGTTTTAAGATTTTGCAGCTGTGCGTAGAGTCGCTGTTGGCAACTGTCCATGACAAAACATTCATTACGATTGTAAATAATGGCAGTGATAAGCTCGTTATTGATTACCTTGATAGGTTGCTGTGTGAGAATAAAATCCACGAACTTATCCATACTACAAATATTGGAAAACTCAATGCCATTTTAAAAGGGCTGGCAGGCAATAATATTGAATTGGTGACGATTGCCGACAGTGACGTACTCTTTCTTTCGCATTGGCAGTTCGAGAGCAACCTTGTTTTTTCTGCATTTCCGAAAGCCGGTGTAGTGGGCATCGTTCCGCAATATCGCACTTTCCTGAGTTTTTCCTACAATGTGATTTTCGACAACCTTTTCAAGAAAGAACTCAAATTTATTCCCGTAAAAAATCCCGAAGCCCTGCAGCGTTTCTATAAAAGTGTCGGTTGGGATGATCGTGCGAATCCCGATTACCTGAAATTGTCAATGGGCCTTGAACTTGAAAATGGTTTGAGAGCGTATATTGGCTCCGGTCATTTTGTGGCAACTTACAAGAAAGATATTTTTGAAGAGATTGTGACTTATATCGGCTTTAAAATGGGCGGCGATAGTGAAACGTATCTCGATGAACTTCCGCTTAAAAAAGATTATTGGCGACTGACCACACACGATAATTTCGCTTATCACATGGGAAATGTCTATGAGGATTGGATGGGTGCTATCACTTTTGAGCAGGATGAAAATGTTATTTTCAACAGTAATTTTCCGACGCAACGACCGGTCGGATTTTTTAATTATTATTTGCGCAACCACGTATTCCGAAAGTTTCTCAAAAGCAAGAAAGTGCGACGACTGTTCTACAAGTTTAAAAATATGCCCGCCAGTATGATCGCGAAATATTAGATGGATATAGTAAAATTTACCATACTCATTACAACAAAAAACCGGTTGCCTGATCTGGTTTTTACATTGAACAAAATTGCTCACTTGCTACAGAGACAAGACGTTTCGTGTATGATCTGCGACGACGGTTCCTCAGATGGAACGAGCAATTTCCTCAAAGAAAACCATCCGAATATTTACCTGATCCGAAATGAAACAAGTAAAGGTTTAATTTTCAGCCGTAATAAATTACTGGGTTTCGTCAAATCGGACTATGCCGTTTCCATCGATGATGATCTGCATTTCATTACCGAAAATCCGCTTGAGCTTATTGAAAATCATTTAATCATGCATCCCCAATGCGCGCTCGTCGGCTTTCGAATTTTTTGGAGTACAGCAGAACCCGCCTCAACGCACAGCAATGAAAGTGCGCATCGGATGAAAAGTTTTGCGGGTGGCGCCCATTGTTGGCGAATGGCTGACTGGGAAAAGATTCCTGATTATCCTGCATGGTTTATTTTTCATGGGGAAGAGGATTTTGCCGCCTATGAACTGTTTAAGAAAAATCTCGAAATTCACTATTTACCATCGGTATTGGTGCACCATCGCGTCGACATTAAAGCCAGAAAAAAGAATGCCGATTACACGATCAGGCTTCGGCGTTCACTGCGTTCGGGCTGGTACTTATACTTTCTCTTTCTTCCATGGTCGGAAATTCCTAGATTACTGGCTTATTCGATTTGGATTCAGTTCAAACTAAAAGTATTTAAAGGTGATTTCAGGGCGCTCAAAGCAATCATTCAGGCTTTGTTCGATTTGCTGATGGCATGGCCCAAAATCGCAAAGAATGTCAACCGGCTCACAGTGAAAGAATATGCCGAATTCAACCGGATTCAAAACATCAAATTGTATTGGAAACCGGAAAATTAGTTTATTTTTACAGCTCTTTTGAACGCATCTAATGAAGAATATTGCTGTTATTCCAGCCCGTGGTGGCTCAAAAAGGCTTCCGAATAAAAACACGTTGTTGTTGGGAGGAATTCCATTGATTGTCCACAGCATACTGGCGGCACAAACCAACAGCGCCATAATTGACGACATTTATGTTTCCACCGATGATGCAGCCATAAAAAAAATAGCCATTGCTTTCGGTGCCAAAGTGATTGACCGACCTGATTACCTTGCAGGCGATTTTGAACCGACGGTCACTGCGGTGAAACATGTTATCGAAAACCTCACTTTTCCAGTAGACAATGTACTGTTGCTGCAGCCTACCAATCCGTTGCGCCCACAACACCTGATTGCAGAAGCCTTCCGGATATTTAATGAAAGTACCACAAACAGCCTGATGACGGTCACACGAAACCATCAAAAATTCGGGAAGATCAAAGACAATATCTTCGTGCCTTTCAACTATAAAATTGGTCAACGCAGTCAGGATCTCGAGCCGTTGTATTTTGAAAACGGATTGCTGTATATTACAAGCGCTGCACTCATATTGGAAGAAAGAATCATCGGCGAGAATCCGTTTCCGATGGTTATCAATCATCCGTTTGCGCATATCGACATCGATACGCAGGAAGATTTTGACTTTGCGACCTATTTATACAACAAAACTCAAATTTCATAAGTTTAAATGAATCCATATATAACAATTGCCGGACGCAAAATCGGAATCGATTACCCGCCATTGGTCATCGCCGAAATCGGTATCAACCATGAAGGTTCGCTTCAGACTGCTTTCGAAATGGTCGATGCAGCGCAACGTGCGGGCGTAGAAGTGGTCAAACATCAAACCCATATCGTTACCGATGAAATGAGCGCCGTGGCAAAAAAGGTTATTCCGGGCAATGCCGATGTTTCAATTTATGAGATCATGGAACGCTGTGCGCTCAACGAAGACGACGAAATTCAACTCAAGAAGTACGTCGAGAATAAAGAGATGATTTTCATTTCGACGCCATTTTCTCGTGCCGCAGCCAATCGACTTCAAAGTATGGATGTTGCAGGTTATAAGATCGGTTCTGGCGAATGCAACAATTATCCGCTTTTAGAACATATCGCGTCTTTTGGAAAACCCGTAATTTTGAGTACCGGGATGAATACGATCGAAAGCGTACGCAAAGCGATTGCTATTTTCGACAAACATCAGGTGCCGGTGGCCATTTTGCATACGACTAATCTTTATCCAACGCCAATTCATTTGGTGCGCTTTGGCGCGATGATGCAGTTGCACCAAGCCTTTCCGGATAAAGTTTTCGGACTCAGCGACCACACGCTCAACAACAATGCATGTCTTGGCGCAGTAGCATTGGGCGGCAGTATTTTAGAACGCCATTTTACCGATCATATGAACCGCAGCGGACCAGACATCGTTTGCAGCATGGACGAGTATGCAACGAAGGAATTGATTGTTTCGAGCAACGAAATGTGGCAGATGCGCGGCGGAACTAAAGAACCTGCAAAGGAAGAACAAGTGACCATTGACTTCGCGTTTGCCACGGTTTGCAGCATTTCAGCAATTAAAAGAGGCGAGACGCTTACCAAACAAAATATTTGGGTGAAACGCCCGGGAACCGGAAAAATCCTGGCCGAACATTACGATAGCTTACTCGGAAAAAAAGCAACGCGTGATATTGAAAATGACGAACAATTAACTTTCGACGATTTTACCCATGACTAACCTTTACGATTTAGATAGAAGATTTGAATACGAGAACGGTTTTTATGCCACGGCAGATCCGGCGCGATTCAGCAAATTCATCAGCCATCTAGAGTTTTTTAAACAAACAGCCACCGTAAGGGGCGAGATTGTCGAATTTGGTATTTTTAAAGGAAATTCTTTTTTCCGATGGATTAAATTCAGGGACTTGCTCGAGCAAACCGGAAGCCGAAAGGTGGTCGGTTTTGATATTTTTGGAGATTTTCCAGAAGCCGGATTTGAGGAAGACAAACAAAAAAGGGATGCATTCGTCGCCGAAACCAATGGCGGAAAAAGTATATCACTCAATGAAATAAACGAGCTACTCGCAAAGCAGGGTTTGAACAAAAATGTGGAAATCGTGAAAGGTGACATCCTTAAAACGCTTGATAAGTACTTGGCTGACAATCCGCATTTAAAAATTTCACTGCTGCATATTGATGTCGATTTGTATGAGCCGACCAAACATATTCTTGAAAAGTTGTATGATAAAGTCACTAAAGGCGGCATTATTATTTTTGACGATTATGGTGCTTTCGCAGGCACAAATAAAGCTGTTGATGATTTTTTTAAACAACAGGCGGAGATCAAAAAGCTACCGTATTCGAATGCCATCTCTTACATCGTAAAATAATTCTGTTGAAAAAAATCCTCTTCCTTACTGGTACCCGAGCCGATTTCGGTAAGATAAAATCACTGATTCAAATTCTCGAAACCCATCCGGGATTTGAGGTTTTTGTATTTGTGACCGGGATGCACCTGCAAAAGGAATACGGTTATACATTAGTCGAAATAGAGCGCTGCAGATTGAGAAACATCCACACGTTCCACAATCATACACATGAATCGACGATGGATCTGACGCTTGCGAAAACAATCGAAGGACTTTCGGCGTATGTAAAAACTGTCGGGCCCGATATGATCATCGTACACGGTGATCGCGTCGAAACACTTGCCGGTGCGATCGTTGGCTCGCTTAACAATATTCTGGTTTCCCATATTGAAGGCGGCGAATTATCGGGAACCGTAGATGAGCTTATTCGGCATAGCGTGAGTAAACTGAGTCATATACACTTTGTTTCGAATGCCGAGGCGATGAAGCGTCTGCGACAGATGGGCGAAATGAAAACATCGATCTTTACAATTGGTTCGCCCGATATCGATATCATGTTCTCGGATGATTTACCCGATTTGCTAACTGCAAAAACGTACTATGAGATTGCTTTTGATAAGTACGCTGTCGCCATGTTCCATCCGGTAACGACCGAGGCCGATGATATGGCGCAATATGCGCGTGAATTCGTAAGCGCGCTTGCCAATGACGATCACAATTATGTGGTCATTTTCCCCAACAATGATCTCGGTAGCCAGTTCATCATTGATGCGTATGAGCACTTAGGAGGGAATGAGCGATTTAGAGTTTTTCCATCGCTGAGATTTGAATATTTCCTTACGCTGCTCAAAAACAGCCAGTTCATTGTTGGCAACAGCAGTGCGGGAATTCGTGAAGCTCCTTATTACGGCATTCCGATCATCAACATTGGGACACGCCAGCAGAACCGCGCAATTCACGCCGATATCATCAATACCGATTATGATGAAAAGAGTATCGCCACTGCATTGAAGTCCATCGATACACATCAGGTGAAATCTGACCGGACTGACTTCGGAACAGGAAACAGTGCGGCATTGTTTCTCGAATCGCTGCTGCATCCGTCAATATGGGACATCAACCACCAAAAACAATTCAGAGACCAGTGATGAACCAAAAAGTATTCATTTTGCTTCCCGATGGGATTGGCTTGCGGAATTTCGCCTATACCGACTTTTATAAAAAAGGACAGGAAAAAGGTTTTGAGATGGTTTTCTGGAACAATACTACATTCGACTTGTCGTCGCTCGGATTTGAGGAAATCCGTATCAGCAATCCAAAGACACATCCAGTAACCGATATTCTAAAAAAAGCGCGTGTTCAGATTGACCTGAATCTCAATATCCAAAAGGAAAACGATAAAGTCTATGACAGTTATCGATTTCCATTCAATTACAGCGGACTCAAGAATATAATTAAAACATCGGCTATAAAACTGCTCGTCAGGACCAGTTCTTCCGAAAGTGGCATTCAAAAAATACGTTCGGGCATCTTCAGTTTCGAAAGAAAGACGGCTTATTACCAACAATGTCTGGAAACACTGCGAGCCGAAAAACCCGCGATCGTTTTTTGCACGAACCAACGTACAGTTTCTGGAATTGCGCCAATTCTCGCCGCTCAGGATTTGGGCATCCCGACGGCTACATTTATTTTCTCATGGGACAACCTGCCCAAGGCGACGCTCGTGTTGGAACCCGATTATTATTTTGTGTGGAGTGATCATATGAAAAAGGAATTGCGACACTATTATCCGTTTATCACCGAAAATCAGATTCTGGTTACGGGAACCCCGCAATTTGAAACGCACAGCGACCAACGAAATATTGATACTAGGGAATCATTTTTTGAGAAACACAATCTCGACTCCAATAGAAAATACATTTGCTATTCGGGTGACGATATCACAACTTCGCCTAATGATCCGCAATATCTTGAAGATACTGCTACCGCCGTCCGGCAGTTGAACGCCGAAGGCCACAACTTCGGAATAATTTTCAGAAGATGTCCAGTTGATTTTTCGAGCCGCTATAACGCAGTATTGAAAAAGAATAAAGATATTATTACGCCGATTAATCCCAAATGGAAAAAAATGGGCGGACTCTGGAATACCATTCTGCCCACTATTGAAGATCTACAATTGCAGATGAACACGATTGCGCATACTGAAATGGTTATCAACCTGGGTTCGTCAATGGTGTTTGATTACATTTCTTATGGCAAACCTTGCGCCTATCTCAATTATGAAGTAGACAATCCGCATCCGGCGACAGTTGCAATCACAAAGATCTATGAGTTTGTACATTTCCGATCAATGCCAATGCAAGATTCGGTATTGTGGATCAACAGCGCTGAATCGATTTCCGATGTGGTCCTCAAGGGAATGACCGACAATAAGGAAATTATCAGTAACGCTCACAAATGGTTTGAGAAAATCAATCGATCGCCCGCCAAAGACGCTTCGTTGCGTATAATCGATGCAATCGAAGAAATCATCTCTCTACGGCCGAACCATGAATAGCGCGTTGCTATTTGCGAAAAAAAATGATATTTGACACCAATAGCATAAAATTAAAATGAGCATTTCGAATCTCAAGAAATTGGTTAAGCGCGTCCTCCCCAAAAGGATAGTTTCCACGTGGATTGCAAGAGTGGATCAGGCGAGACAACAAAAATTTCTCGACCGTCTCAAATCGGATATCATTTCCTATTACAAACAAAAACCAAACTTGTCCGTGGAAGAAACGCAGGTGATTGAATACCTGAAAATTAATCCGATTACCATATTTCCATACGATTTCCAACAGAAATACAACAAAGAATCGATAGATGTTTTACGTGATGAAACCAATGGATTGCCTTTTGTGATGCATGAAGGTAAGCGACTTTATTTCAAAAGATCATCGAGCGATTACCATATCAAAAGCCTATATCACGGACTTTTGCTCGATCAGGATTCAAATTCGCCGCATTTGTATCTGACGCCAAATTTTAATCTTGCTGCAGATGATGTGATAGCCGACATCGGTGCTGCAGAGGGCAATTTTTCACTGAGTAATGTTGATATAGTAAAGAAAATTCATCTTTTCGAATATGATCCGGAATGGATCGAAGCACTTACCGCGACTTTCAAACCGTGGAAGAACAAGGTGGAAATCCACAATAAATTTGTATCTAATGCCGATTTGGAAAAAACGATTTCAATTGACCGTTTTACAGAAATGAACGCCAAAATTAGTTTCTTTAAAGTGGATATCGAAGGTGAAGAAGCCAAGTTTCTCGATGGTGCTAAAAATTACTTGGAATCTCAGCCTCGGCTCAAGATGGTAATTTGCACCTATCATAAAGAGGGCGATGAAGCCAAATTTACGCAGACACTTCAAAATCATCATTTCAATGTCAGACCGTCTGACCGATACATGATTTTTTACCATGACCAGAAAATTAAAGCACCCTATTTAAGAAGAGGAATTTTACGCGCGGAAAAAAATATCGGGAATGAGTAAAAGGATTGCCATCTTATCAACAGTAGTCAATTTTGACCTTTATCAACAATCGGCTCCCATTTTTCCAAAAGGAATTGCTAATTACGTGATTGACGGTCGCAACGGCATGCACGGAATTGACAGCATCCGTTATATGTTCCGCAAACTTAAAGACCAGCAAATCGACTGGCTGATTATGGCCGACGAGGATGTTCTGTTTATTGATTCTAGTCTCGTTTTTGGTCTGATCGAAAGAATGGCAAACAACGGAATTACGGTAGGCGGAGTTAGGGACGGTGGCGTCATACCGCACCGGATGCAGAATCCGTATGCGATCAACACCTTTTTTTCAATTCTCAATTTTAAGGAAATCCTCGCTATTTGGGATGAAAAGGAAATGCTCGAGAACCAATATACGGTCGCCGGGGAATTTGACGACGATCTGAGCAGACTAACTTCAGATTATAATCAACAAAGTATTTTCGAACCCTATTACTGCTTCTATTTTTGGCTCAGAAGGAAAAATAAAAAGATTCTTTTTCTCGATGCCGAAGTGCCTTTCGAAGGCGATCAAATTGCCAATCTAGTAAAGGACGATCTCGGCAATGATATGCTGTATCATACTTGGTATGCGCGTTCTTACGGGGCGAATGAAAAGCATACGAAACGCATCGATGCGATATTCGACAAAGTGCGCTCCGTAGCGTCCGAGCCGGTAACGCCAATTATTTATAAGGATCCGACATACGCTTTCCGAAAAAAATATAAGAAGCTTTTAGCCAAAATAACGAGTAAAATCAGATCATTTACAAAATAACATGCAGGATTCCGCCTTAAAATATTTGATTGCAGAGGACATGCTGCGGTATGGCCTCAAGAAAAAACTGACTCCGCTGAGCTTTATCCGATACTTTTATGTGGAAGCCATTCCGGGATTAAAATTTACGGTTATATTTAGATATTGCCAACATTACAGAAGACGGAACCGCCTGCTGTTTTACTTTTTTTACCTTTGGCTCAGAAGGCTCAGGGTGAAATACGGTATTGATATTTCATATCGTACAAAAATCGGGAAAGGCTTATATATAGGGCATTTTGGCGGAATAGTAATTCATGGTGATGCCGAAATCGGAGCGCATTGCAATCTTTCACAAGGCATGACCATCGGCGTTTCGGTTAGAGGCAGTAATGTTGGAATTCCCAAAATTGGCAACCGCGTTTTTTTCGGTCCAGGCGCCGTGATCTTGGGGGGAATAACTGTTGGCGATGATGTGCTGATAGGAACCAATGCCATTGTGACGTTCGATGTTCCCAACAAATCCGTCGTCGCATCTCCGCTCGCGACTATAGTTTCAAGTAGAGGTTCAGCCGATTATATCATGAACACCCAATGATGCATATTGCGTTCCTTACTTCCGAATATCCACACGAAAAGGTACAGCATGCCGCCGGGATTGGAACTAGTATCAAAAATCTGGTTTCTGCTTTGCGCGCCGCGGACGTCGGTGTTTCGGTGTTTGTGTATGACCAAAAGCACGATGAAATTATGGTCGAGAACGGCGTAAAAATTCATCTTTTAGCGCATAAAAGCTACGGTTTTTTAGGATGGTATCGACATCGGAAACACATCGAGCGTTATATTAATAGGTACATTATTTCCGACAAGATCGATCTTATCGAAGCGCCAGATTGGACAGGAATTACCGCCTTTATGAATCTCAAGGCGCCATTGGTCATCCGTTTTCACGGAAGCGACGCGTATTTCTGCAGTCTCGAAAACCGAAAACAAAAACCAAAGAATTTTCTATTTGAAAAAATAGGTATGCTCAAAGCTACAGCTTTTATCGCACCGACAGCTTTTGCCGGGGAAACTACAGCATCAATATTCAGATTAGAAGGCAAACCGATTCAGACGATTCATTACGGACTATCATTAACTCAGTTTAGCAATCCAACACCCGAAAGTTTTACTAAAGGAATGATTCTGTATATCGGCACGCTGATTCGCAAAAAAGGCGTTCTTGAGCTCGTTGCGATTTTTGAAAAAGTGCTCGAAAAGTTCCCCGAAGCGCAACTCGTCATGATCGGCGGCGATTCTTACGATATCCAAACACAGTCGGCTTCAACTTGGCAACTCCTGCAACAGCAGATGCGTGAAAATGTAAAAGGCAGTGTAAAATATCTCGGAAAAGTGCCATACAAAGAAATTCAGCAACATATACAGGATGCAAATGTCTGCGTTTTCCCTACTTTTGCCGAAACTTTGGGCATGGTGACCATTGAATCGATGGCGATGAAGAAAGCAGTTGTTAACAGCAATATCGGTTGGTCTCAGGAACTTATTGAAGATGGGATAAACGGCTATCTCGTGCACCCCAAGAACCATGAATTGTATGCACAGCGGATTGGCGCATTGCTGCAGGATGATCAACTTTGCACGGAAATGGGAAAAGCGGCGCGTCAGAAAGTAGAGCAGAAATTTGATATTGATAAAACGGTCGGAGAAAACATTACGTTTTACGACCGAATCATAAGAAACAGAAAATAAATGATTCTACAGGAATATAAAACGACTTCAGGGGAAATTATCCTTTACAATGGCAACCCTGATTTGGCACAACTTGACCAACTAGCCGCGGGCTATGGCGACTTGTGGCACACTTCGTTCGAGCAAGGTTATAAAAACGCCTTTATGGAACTGGCGCATCAAAGCTCAGTCTTGTTCTGGTATATCAACGATTTTGAAAACCTCGATGTCGCTGTGAGTTGGCGCATCAATCCGCATCACTTTGCAATACGAAAATTGGCATGGGAAACCCTCGGCGGATTCGACAATGATTACGAAAATATCCAAATGCAGGCGTTGGCTTTCGGATACAATGCGCTTCGTACGCAAGGCGTGGTTCCGCTTTATGTCAAAGGCTTGTTCGATAGCAACCAAATGGAGAACGTCAAAATTTCTGCGCGCGACCGCTACGTTTTTTACATTAAAAATTTTAAGGTCGACCATGCGCTGTTCATGCTTTATCGCAAAGGATTGTGGAATTTAAAGGAGTGGAATGCCTTTTTGTATGCTAAAAAGAATTTTAGGCAAATAACCAGTCGGCCGATCTTTCCGCCAAGAGAATTACAATCGATCGAAGGCGAACCAACGGTAAGTTATATCATCCCGACCATGTTGCGCCAGGATTTCACCTTGCGACTCTTGGATGATTTGTCCAAACAAACTTACAAACCCACGCAGGTTGTCATAGTAGATGCGACGCCGGAAAATGTGCGTGATGAATCGCTTTACGACCAAAAAAACTATACGTTCGAGCTGACCGTAATTTGGCAGCAATCAAAAGGCAGTTGCCGCGCCAGGAACGAGGCGATCGCATTGTGTAAGGGTGAATATATTGTATTTGGTGACGACGATATCAGAATTCCGCCGGTCTTTATCGAAAATCATATCCGCTTTATCCAAACCTATGATGCCGGTGGATGCAACGGTCTTGATATTATGGCTACCAACCCAACGCAAGATCTCGAAAACCTCAAGCAGCGGCTTGCTGCATTGGATGAAAGGCGATGGTTTGCAGGAAGTACACAGATGTTCAGCAATGCCAATTCGTGTGTAAAAAAAGAGTATGTGGATCGTTTAGTCGGCAATGATATTAATTATGATGGCGGTTATGGCGAGGACGGAGATTTCGGAATTTCTTTGGTGAAACTTGGGATTCCGGTATTGCACAACCCTTTTTCTGTCAATTTACACCTCAAACCACCAAGTGGCGGTTACCGCTTTTGGGGAACGCAGGCCAAAATCATGGGAAAGAAACGCAAAACTCAACCGTGGGAACTCGACTCGCCGGTGAAATGGATCCGCCCGGTTCCGAGTCCGACGCTTATGTACCAATTCCATAAACAATTTACGCCGCAACAAATAAACGAATTCCGCCATAAATATTTTTTCCTTTTTCTTTTTAAAGGTCCGAAAGCTTCTTTTATTTTGAGATTACTGCACGTTCCTTACAAGCAATTGCAGTTCAACCGATCGATATTTTATGCTAAAAAATTGCTGGCATTGGGCGTCAGGACAAAATAATCCATGAAATTTTCTTTAATCATTTGCACCTATATGCGCCCGAAACCGTTGGCCGATCTGTTGGCTTCGGTTCGACTGCAGTCGATGTATCCCGATGAAATACTCATTATTGACGGTTCGCGGAATTTGGAAACGCAAACATTTCTCGAAGCACATCCGTTCCAGAGCCTGCAGTATTTTTTGGTTTCCGATGCCGAACGCGGATTGACGCGACAACGGAATTTCGGTATTACAAAAGTGGCAAGTGATAGTGAAGTCATTTGTTTTCTCGATGACGATACCATCCTTGAACCCCAGTACTTCGAAGAAATAATAAAAGCCTACAGCCTTTTTCCAGAGGCTTTGGGTGTCGGAGGCTATATTGCCAACGAAGATGAATGGGAATTGGCGCAAACCGATTACCAACCCAAGCCCGAAGAATATTTTTACGACGGCTGGAAGAAAAAGGATGGAAGTCGTTTTGTACTGCGAAAAAAACTTGGACTCGACAGCGACACCAAACCTGGATTTTTGCCTGAATTCTCACACGGAAGAAGCATTGGGTTTTTGCCGCCATCGGGTAAAATTTATGACGTCGAGCAACTCATGGGCGGTGTTTCCTCCTTTCGGATAACGGTTTTTAAAACCTTCCGGTTCTCCACTTTTTTTGAAGGTTATGGTTTGTATGAAGATGCCGACTTTACTTTGCGCTTGTCGAAAACGGGAAAATTGTATGTCAATACAGCGGCGAGATTAGGACATTATCACGACAGTTCAGGTAGACCAAACCAATTCAGTTATGGGAAAATGGTCGTCAGAAACGGTTGGTATGTTTGGCGCGTAAAACATCCGAGACCTTCTGCCAAAGCACAATTCAAATGGCATGCGATTACGCTTTTGCTCACGTTCATCCGATTTGGGAATACTTTTACAACATCAAAAAGTAAAGAAGCGTTCACCGAATTTCTCGGACGAAGCGCCGGATGGCTATCTTTACTTTTTAACAAACCAAGACCCGAAAGCACGAATCGTTAAAATACATTGCACAACATTTTTCCTTTTGGCGATCTGCGTATTTCCGCTATATTTACCGCTCTTAATAAAGCCGCCCAAACTCCACGATGACAGTTTTGCAACTTATACGATCTGACTACGACAAATATAAAAAATACGGCTCCGGTTTTTTTGCAATCGTATTTCTAACCCAGGGTTTTTGGGCAACATTTCAGTATCGGATCGCGCGTTATTTTTTCACTACGGTTACAGTCCAACCTTTTCGTTTTATCATAAATTGCTGGATGCTATTTTGGAGGAAAAACCTCGAAATTTTCACTGGAATATCCATTCCCGCAACAGCACAAATTGGACATTCATTTTACATCGGGCATTATGGGGCCATAATTTTCAATGACGATGTGGTGCTCGGGAATAATTGCAATGTTGCACAAGGCGTGACTTTAGGAATTTCGGGATTGGATGCAAAAAGAGGGGTTCCTACAATCGGAAATAATGTTTTTATAGGACCTAATGCCACTATCGCTGGCAAAATCACAATTGGAGATGATGTGCTTATTGGTGCCAACTCATTTGTAAACAAAGATGTTGAAGCGGGCTGTACAATGCTCGGTGTACCTGCAGTGGTCATTTCGCAAAACGGATCTAAAGCCTATATTTGATGAAGCTAGTCGTAATTTCTTCCTCGCCATTAGTCGAAAAAGACGGCGCTTATAGTGCCTATAGTCCATATATTAAAGAAATGGAGATCTGGGCGCGCCATTCCGACAAAATTGCTTTTTTCAGCCCGATTTGGAAAAGCGACAATGGACTGCTGATTTCCAAAGTCAATTTTCCCGTTACCCAACTTTTTGTCGCCAAAGAATTTAACATCAAATCGTTTTCCGAAATCATAAATGCGCTGCGCTATTCGTTTCACAATTTTTATCACTTGTTTGCATCGATGATGTGGGCCGATCACATTCACTTGCGGTGCCCCGGCAATATAGGGCTTATGGGTTGCATCGTGCAGCTATTCTTTCCCTGGAAACCCAAGACAGCAAAATATGCTGGAAATTGGGATCCGAATGCCATCCAGCCTTGGGCGTACAAATTACAGCGTTGGATTCTAAGTAATACGCTGCTGACCAAAAATATGCAGGTGCTCGTTTATGGTGAATGGGAAGGACAGTCCAAGAATATTAAATCGTTTTTTACAGCATCTTATACCGAATCTGACAAGTTGCCCGTTGTTGCGAGAAAACTTGTTTCATGCATTTCGGTTGTATTTGTAGGAACTTTATCTCCCGGAAAACGACCATTGTATGCAGTGCAACTCATCGAGGCGTTGTCAAAAAATGGAATTGACATTACTTTATCGATTTACGGCCACGGAAAAGAGCTTGCTAGCCTGCAACAATATATAGCTGAAAATAGTTTGGGACAAATCATTCTATTGAAAGGAAACCAACCGCAGGAAGTAATCCGTCACGCCTATATTGCAAGCCATTTTGTAATACTTCCTTCGCGTAGTGAAGGTTGGCCAAAGGCAATTGCAGAAGGAATGTTCTGGGGTTGCGTTCCAATTGCGTCCAGAGTTTCGTGCCTTGCCAATATGCTGGACAATGGAAACCGTGGACTTTTATTAAATATGGATTTCGAGCAGGACACCAACCTAATCCGAAACGCCATCAATGACCCGAGAAGGTATGAGGAAATAGCCGCGAAAGGCATCGAGTGGTCGCGGAAATACACATTGGATTTATTCGAGAATGAAATTAAAGCACTTTTAAGACGATGAGGATAGTGCAAATTATCGATTCGTTGCATGTGGGCGGCGCAGAGCGGATGGCAGTCAATTATGCGAATGCTCTTGTCGAAAAGGTGGCGTTTTCAGGGTTGATAGCGACACGAAAAGAAGGCGCGCTCCTAAGCCAAATAAGACCCGAAGTCGGTTATTTGTATCTAGATAAAAAGATGACGGTTGACGTGCCCGCCGTTCTCCGATTGAGATCGTATTGTAAAAAGAACCAAATTGACATCATTCACGCGCACGGCACTTCCTATTTCATTGCCTTTTTGCTCAAAATGATTCATCCGAAAATTAAAGTCATCTGGCATGAACACAAGGGAGCGAGGAGTTCAGAGCGTTTAGGTCAAAATCAATTCTTATGGCTTTCGTCGCGATTCTTCAGCGGCATCATTGTCGTTGACCATACACTTGAAGTCTGGTGCAAATCGGTTCTTCAGTTTAAAAAGGTGATGTACCTGCCCAATTTCACTTTATCCGAAAGTCAGGAAAATCGGCTGACCGTGCTCAAAGGTCAAGATCATAAAAGGATTTTATGTGTCGCGAATTTGCGTTATCCCAAAAATCATAATCTTTTAATTGCCGTCGCCGTACAAATCAAAGAAAAATTTCCCGATTGGACTTTCCATCTGGTAGGAAATGATTTTGATGATGCTTATTCAAAAACGATCAAGGCGGCCATCAGCCATCATTCTTTGGAAGAAACGGTTTATCTTTACGGACTCCGGCAAGACAGCGCTGCGATTATCGATCAAGCTGAAATTGCGGTATTGACATCAATTTCAGAAGGTTTGCCGGTTGCGTTGCTGGAATATGGGTTGCATAAAAAAGCAGTCGTCGCAACACATGTTGGCGAAATCCCGCTGATCGTCAAAAATGGAAAAAACGGATTTATTGTGCCTTCGGAAAATGAGAAACTATTTTCGGAAGCGCTCATAAAGTTAATTGAATCTCCGAAACTCCGACACGAATTCGGGGAAGCACTTTATCAAACAATCATGCAAGGCCATTCACAGCAAGCCGTTATCGGGCATTATCTTGAATGGATAAACCAAATTTAAAATGCAGCTTTCACAGAAGAATTACCTTTACATTATTCTAATCCATGTCCTCATCGGATTCTTGCTGTATTATGTAGGTCCGTTTGCCAAATTATACGGTTACGCCATTTTATTGGGCGGTGCTTTTTTCGTAATCAATTCCCAAAATAAAAACAATGAAGTTCTTTACGCTGCCGCCTATATCGTAGGAAGCGAAGTGGTTTTGAGGATGACGAATGGAAATCCGGTTTACGAATTTTCAAAGTACGGAGTGATGATTTTTATGATTATTGGAATTTACTACAGCGGCATCTCCAAAAATGCCTTGCCGTACTGGTTCTTTTTGTTGCTGCTGATTCCGGGTTTGATTGTTGGGGTGGTGACTTTAGGTTATCATGCCAGTCTTAGGAGAGAAATCTCGTTTAACATCTCCGGCCCGGTTTGCCTTGGCATTTGTGCCTTGTACACCTATACCAGAAAGGTAACTCTGACACAGATCAATAGCATTTTACTGGCTGTCGGACTTCCCATTATATCGTGTATGGTTTACCTGACGTTATATACGCCCAGCATTAAGGAAATTGTTACGGGCACGGGTTCGAATGCTGAATTGTCGGGAGGTTTTGGTCCGAATCAGGTTTCTACAATTTTGGGTTTGGGTATGTTCATTTTTGTTTCGAGGCTTATCTACGGCTCGGCTTCGAAATTGACTTTTATAATTAACCTCATTGTGGTACTCAATATTACCTTCCGTGGACTGGTTACTTTTTCGCGTGGTGGAATGGTAACAGGAGCGATAATGATTATTGTGCTAGTTCTTACTACCTATTTGCAAGTCAATAAACACGGCAGAATAAAAATGAATTATTTGATCGTTTTTGTAACATTGGCATTGATGGCAAGTTGGGCGTATTCTTCCAGTCAGACCAGCGGACTCATCGACAAACGGTATGCGAATCAGGATGCGATGGGTAGGGTAAAAGAAGACCAGCTCACCGGAAGGGCAGAATTGGCAAGCGACGAGATAGACACATTTTTGGCGCATCCGTATTTTGGGATAGGAGTGGCAAGAAATCAGGAGCAACGTTTGGAACGAACGGGCGAACTAATTGTTTCGCACAATGAAATTACCCGAATGCTCGCTGAGCACGGTTCAATGGGGATTCTCGGACTCATGATTTTATTTATAACACCAATAGTTTTATATCTCGATAATAAATATAATATTTACATTTTGTGTTTTGTGGCATTTTGGCTGCTGACAATCAACCATGCCGCCATGCGAATTGCAGCTCCGGCATTTATGTATTCGTTATCGCTATTAAAGGTAGATTTGGATGAAGAAGAGCCTGTTATACATAGGGAATAAGCTTTCCCAGCATGGAATGACCGTTACCTCCATTGAGACTTTAGGTATATTGCTCGAAGAGGAAGGCTACACACTGTGCTATGCTTCGACCAAAAAGAACAAGACGCTTCGATTATTCGATATGCTTCACCAAACCGTCAGATGCCGTAAAAAAGTAGACTATGTTCTTATTGACACTTATAGTACTTACAATTTTTGGTATGCTTTTTTTGTAAGTCAGCTTTGCAGAATATTAAAGTTGAAATATATTCCAAAACTACATGGCGGTGATTTGCCCAATCGATTGGCTAAGAATCCAGTTTTATGTCGGATGATTTTTGGTCATTCGTACAGGAATATCGCACCTTCGGCTTATTTACTCGAAGCATTTAAAAACAGGAATTTCGCCGAATTGCTTTATATCCCCAATACAATTGAACTTCACCGATATCCATTCAAAATTCGTGAGAAGATCGCAAAACCCAAATTATTATGGGTGCGCTCTTTTACCTCGATTTACAATCCCGAAATGGCGCTTAGAGTCTTCTACGAACTCAAAAAGGAATTCCCGGACTGTGAGTTGTGTATGGTAGGTCCAGATAAAGACGGCACCTTACACAAAGTTCAGGAGATGGCGCAACAGATGAAACTCGATGTTCATTTTACCGGAAAATTATCTAAGGCAGAATGGGTAGCGCTCTCCAGCGAGTATGATGTTTTTATCAATACCACTCATTTCGACAATACACCCGTGAGCGTTATCGAAGCCATTGCACTTGGGCTTCCGATTGTTTCAACCAATGTGGGCGGGATTTCTTATTTGCTTGAAAACGAAAAAACAGCCCTACTCGTCGATGACAACGATGTCGATGCCATGGTGAACTCACTGCGCGAAATTATCAACAATCCACAGCTCAAACAGCGGTTGGTGACCAATGCATTTAATCTCGTTCAGGATTTTGATTGGCAGAAAGTGAAAAGCAAATGGGATGAAGTATTAATTTGATGAAAATAGATTTTAATTTCTTTAATTTGCAGCGCAATATTAATACATATGGTCATCAACAAAAAAATACATTTCGAAGTATCGGAAAGGAAAATCTTATTGCGGATTTTCGATGTGCTCACCGTACTTCTTGCGTTGTATTTGGTCGGGATCATTTTTAAATTCAACTACTTCAACATCTCCGCCACCAATTATTATTGGACTATCGTATTAGGGATTTACATTAATACTATCGGTACCGTTTTCGAGATGTATAACCTTCAGGTGGCGAGTAACCAATTTCAGGTCATCAAAAGTATCGTGCTGACATCTTCAACAACCGTACTGATTTACCTGCTGACGCCACTCTACACGCCGACACTTCCTTCCAACCGTCTTCAGATTCTCTTCTTTTATCTGGCTATTTTCATGGCGCTTCTCTTGTGGCGCTTGTTTTATGTGCGCTTTCTGGCGTCGAGTCGTTTTGTTAAGAAAGTGATTTTGATTTGCGATAAGGATCAGGCGGAAGAATTGATTTCCGGACTCGAAAATGTCGATCCGCACTATAAAGTGATGGGCTATGTAAATTCAGACAGTATTCAGAATAGCAACCCCAAGCGAGGAAAAGATTACGTACAGAATATTGACATCGACAAACTCGAAGCATTTGTAATCAAAAATTCGGTCTCAGAAGTTGTCATCGCATCACAAAAAACAGACGGAATTACCGTAAACCTATACAATCAACTTATTCACCTGCTCGAAAACGGCTACGTCATTCGCGAGTATACTCAGGTTTATGAGACCATCACACACCGTATTCCCGTGCAATATGTGGCACGCGATTTTTATCGCTATTTCCCATTCAGCCGCAGCAACCAAAACCAACTTTACCTGCTCATGGTGCGCATCGTGGAGATCTTGATTTCATTGGGCGGACTCATAATAGGTGCAGTCCTATTGCCGTTCATACTCATCGGAAATGCGCTCGCTAACCGGGGGCGTTTATTTTATACGCAGGACAGGGTAGGGAAAAATGGCGAGATTTTCAAAATACTAAAATTCCGAACCATGGTCAAAAATGCCGAATCTAACGGTGCGGTCTTTACAACTGTCAACGATTCTCGAATCACTGCATTCGGGAAGTTTTTAAGGAAAACGCGAATTGATGAATTTCCACAGTTCCTCAACATTCTCAAAGGTGATATGGCTGTTATCGGACCACGACCTGAACGTCCTGTGTTTGTCAGTGAAATTGCTGAGGTGATGCCTTTCTATGAAACCAGGCACGTAGTAAAACCCGGACTCACAGGCTGGGCGCAGGTCAATTATGCGTATGGTGAAACAATCGATGACAGCCTGATCAAGCTACAATATGATTTGTATTACATCAAGCACCGCAGTATTTTTCTCGATATTAATATCGTGCTTAAAACTTTTAGCACCATCTTATTTTACAGAGGGCAGTAACTCTAGTTGGTCTTTCTTTTGAAGATGACAATGTACAAGGCGAGCAATCCTAGAATCAATGCCGCCGCGCGCGCGATATAATCGCCGAACCGGACATATAAAGTCATTTCCGAATTGAGGTGAACACTACCTAAAAGCGCCGTTTTTTCTCCGTATTTCGTTCTCGAAACAATTTCTCCCTTTTGGTCTATAAATCCCGAAATTCCGGTGTTTGCACTTCTTGCAATATCCCGTCGCGTTTCAATAGCGCGCAACGAGGCAAAGGTCAAATGCTGTTTGTGACCCTGGGTTTCGTTCCACCAGGCGTCATTTGTAATAATTGCTAGAAAATCAGCTTCATTTTTGACATAACCTGTTACATATTCGCCGTAAACTGATTCGTAGCAGATGATTGGAGCGACTTTCGTTCCGTCGTCACCAATGAATACAGAGCGCTCAGGCTGTGTGGTTTTCGTCGAAATCGTACCGCCGAGATCCAGCATGACATTGCCAAGCAACGGTTCTAATACACTCTTGTATGGCAAATTCTCAATCCCGACAACGAGTTTGGATTTGTAATATTTCTGTAAATCCGGGTCGTGATTCAGGAATAATGCAGCATTGTAGAAATCAACCCAAAGTCCGTCGCGGTAAAAATTGGAAGATGCACCGATGTCATTTTTATCCAGAATAAAGTGATAGGTATCAATTCCCCATAACAACTGTGCCTTCGGATGCTTTTGCAGATAATTGAGCATCAGTGCGCGGCCCGGTGAATAGTAGAATTGGTCGAATGGCGCGCTTTCCGCAAGTACGGTTTCGGGTGCAATCACAAATTCGGTGTTGGGTGTAATGAGTTGATCGGTCTGTTCGAGCAGTCCTTTGGCAATAATGAAATTTGGCGTATCATATTTTTCGGTATACGGATCAACATTGGGCTGTAACACAATCACTTCCTTCGTTTTTCCTTTGATGTCGTAACTGCGGTAAATCCATAGTGAAATGATTATCGGAATAGCAATCAACACCGCTACTTTTGGAAAAACCTTCTTTATTATCGTTGTGATTTGGAGTTGCTCAAGATTTGAGATGAGGTAGAATCCAATCGCATTAACCGCCAGAACCCATAAGGAACCGCCAAAAGCGCCGGTAAATTCATACCACTGAATCCATTTGGGGTAATCGGCGAAACCATTTCCAAGATTGAGCCACGGCCAGGAAAAATCCCAGTTGAGGTGGAACTTTTCAAAACTCAGCCAAAGGCAGGTGAAAAACAGCAGACTTAATTTTGCTGACACCCTTTTCGCTACAATGTGGTAGATTAGGAATAGAAGGCTCATCAGCAACGAGTTGACAAGTACCGCGAAAAGCATTCCGAATGCCGAAGCGAAGAACAGCCACCAGGTCGTGATGAGATTCCAAATTAAAAAGGTCGTATAGGCATTCGCCCAAACTTTGATTTTTACTTTCCGCTGTGATTCCCGCAGTCTTTTTTCAGCATACAGCAACGGGATAAACGCGATGAAAAGCAATAATGGCAGACCGTATGTTGGCCAGGACAAGGTCAGTAGCAAACCTGAAATTACAGCAAGCGAGAGGTTTTTTCTGAGCAGTGTGATCATCTTATCTAAAGATTCCTAAATCCACTTTCAGTGAAAATATATTGGAGTACAAGGCGGCACTTTGGTTTCCGAGATCGGTTAATGCATAATCGATTTGAATGCCTTTGTATTTGAATCCAAGCCCGATATTGGGTTGAAAACTCAGTTTTTTGGAATCGTCAATCTGAGTGATATTTTGGAAATTTCCGAAACCCGCGCGTAAGAATACCAAGTCGGTATAACCACCTTCAAAACCGATGGCCGGCGATATGCTCACAAAGTCGGATGCGATAACGTCATTGGTTCTGGCAAATTCCATGTTGAGATTTGCTGCCGCTAATAACGTATAATCATAGTGGAATTCGAATTTTTTTGACAGTCCGAATTGCGCTTTTGGCATCGTAATCTCCGTGCTTTCAGGTAGTTCCTGATTTTGTCCGTCTATCGCATTTTTAATTTTTTCATATTCCTTTTCGTCGATATTCCAAATATTGTAAGTCGTCGTAATATCGCGTAGCATCAGTCCGAACTTCCAGTCATTGCGCTCAAACTGCACAGCTACATCTAGTCCGAATCCCCAAGAATTGGCAAACTTTCCAATAATCCTTCGGATGACTTTGGCGTTGACGCCATATTGCCAACCCGGAACTTGTAATTTTCTAGCATACGAAAAAGTAAAGCCATAGTCGGCGGTAGAAAATTTACTAATTCTATTGTAATCGATATTACCCTGATCGTCGATAAGTTCAGTCGTGTTGAGGATGTCATCGACCCCGAAACGGATAGCCGAAATCCCCCAAGCACTTCTTTCATCAATGGGCGCGGCAAAGGCAGCGTAATCATATTGGGCAATGTTGGCGAAATAACTCGCATGCATGAGCGCCACTTGTTTGTCGCCAAGATTGGTGAGTCCGGCCGGATTCCAATAACCCGAATTGACATCTGAAGTATGCGAAGTCACGGCGTTTGCCATTCCGAGCGCAGCAGCGTCAACCCCAATATTCATAAATTCATTCGAATACTTACGCACGGCCTGGCTGTAGGCGACAGTACACAAAAAGAGGAAAGCAATTAACGAAGTTTTCTTCAAAGCAAATGAGTTTTACAAACGCGTGTTTGTTCAATTTTTTCCAAAAATATACATTTTTGCCGAGTTACTTCCTCGATGCCCTAAATAAATAGTGCAGCTGAACGGCAGGCCAAAAATCTCTACTAAAAAACGTGCTTGTCTTTAACTTATTGTGCTAAATTTGTTTTTCAAAAATTACCCCGATGAATATCAGAAAACACATCCCCAACATCATTACACTGATGAACCTCTTTTGCGGCTGTATTGCATTAATTTTTGTTGGTAATTACCATTTTGAAACCGCACCGAATAATTTTGAATATGCCTTTTTCTTTGTTGGTCTTGGAATTTTTCTCGACTTTTTCGATGGCTTTTTCGCACGTCTTTTTAAAGTGTCGAGTCCGTTGGGATTGCAGTTGGATTCGCTGGCAGACATGGTGACCAGTGGCGTTGTCCCAGGATTTGTAATGTACAAGCTGATGGAATCCGGATCGGGGTGGGATTCGCCGTTCGTGCCATATCTTGGATTTCTCATCACGCTAGGATCTTGCTACCGACTTGCGAATTTCAATATAGATACGCGCCAGACGGATTCTTTTATTGGGTTGCCGACGCCTGCGAACGCATTGTTTATCTTGAGTCTGCCGCTGGTAAAAGCAACCTCTGAATCATTTTTTATCGGCGAGATATTGACCGATCACGGTATTTTATTGTTTATCACAATTTGCAGTGCTTACATTCTCAATGCCGAAATTCCGCTGTTTTCTCTTAAGATTAAAAACTTCAATTTCGCCGATAATAAAATCCGCGTGTTGTTTTTATCGCTGGCGGTAATGCTGCTGATTTTTTTCCGTTATTTGGCCGTACCATTGGTAATTATTGCCTACATCGTGTTGTCAGTCATCAATAATAAATTCTCCAAAAAGAAGTTGTAGTGGAATGAGAAAGCCTGGATCCGGTAAAACACCCATCAGAAAATCTACCAAAAAAACATCCTTCCTTACAAGCAACGGCTGCTTACTGTTTGGCAGTTTGGTGCTTGTGTTGCTTATCGGTATCGGATTTCACTACAAGAACGGACTCGCGTACTATCTCGGTTTTAAATCAGATAAGATATCCAAATTAAGGTCGGCAGTCACCGCTCAGGAGAAAAGGCTCCTTGGCATCCGCAATTACCAGTTGCTCAATAAGTATGAGGACAAAGTGGTTGGTTTCGACGTTTCGCATTATCAGGGTGAGATCAATTGGGAGAAAGTCAAGTATGTCGAAAATACGGCTTTGCAGTTTGTTTTCATCCGCGCAACCGCTGGAAATGACGCTACAGATGCGTGCTTCAACTACAATTGGAAAGAGTCCAAACGAAACGGATTTCTGCGCGGCGCTTACCATTATTACCGTCCCAACGAAAATTCTTTAGAACAGGCTGAAAATTTCATCAAAACAGTTCGTCTTGAAAAAGGTGATTTGCCACCGGTGCTTGATATTGAAGCGCTTCCCGAAAACCAATCGATAGACAGCCTTAAAGTAGGCTTACGTCGTTGGCTCGAAAAGGTCGATGCGCATTACAATGTCAAGCCAATCATTTACACGGGGGAAAAATACTATAATACTTTTTTAAAAGAGGAATTCAGCGACTATACATTTTGGATTGCGAACTACAATTTTTGGGCGGAGGACATCAAAGATGAGTGGTTATTCTGGCAATTTACGGATAGCGCGATGATTGAGGGCGTACCTTGTCGCGTCGATATCAACATTTATAACGGTACGCCGAAAATGCTAAAATATTTGGCGATCGATTAGTCAATCAGGTCGCGGTGAAGAAAATCAAAGCTGCTAAAGCTACTATTCCAGCAAATAATAAAACCGAATTTAGATTGGCGAAATTTACGGTCCAACCCATCGCGGCAAGTCGTTTCGGAGGCAATAGACGCGCGTCGGCTTTATTATGGTAAAATAATCCGCAGACCCAATTCGATGAGTCCTTACGCCATTGGTCACTCAATTCTTTAGTGGGTTTTTTCGCTGCCATTTGATGAAAATTTAAAATTCCAGTTTCTTTTTCCGAAGCTCAAAATTTTGGCCGAGATAGACGCGGCGCACCATTTCGTCTTCAACAAGTTCTTCAGGAACTCCAGCTTTTAGGATGCCACCTTCAAACATCAGGTAAGTTTTATCAGTTATGGCAAGAGTTTCTTGCACGTTGTGGTCGGTAATCAGGATGCCAATGTTTTTATTTTTCAATTGCGCCACGATGCGCTGTATATCCTCAACGGCAACTGGATCGACTCCCGCGAAAGGTTCATCGAGAAGAATAAATTTCGGGTCGGTTGCGAGGCAGCGCGCAATTTCTGTTCTTCTGCGTTCGCCCCCGGAAAGCAAATCGCCGCGATTGGTGCGGATGTGCTGTAAGCCGAATTCATCAATTAGTGATTCCATCTTGGCTACCTGTTCCTCTTTGGTGAGTTTTGTCAATTGCAAAACACTCAAAATGTTGTCTTCAATGCTGAGTTTCCGAAATACCGAAGCTTCTTGCGCGAGATAACCAATACCTTGTTGGGCACGTTTGTACATTGGATAATCGGTGATCTCAAGATCGTCAAGAAAAATAGTGCCCGAGTTGGGTTTTACCAATCCGACAATCATGTAAAATGAAGTGGTTTTCCCGGCGCCATTCGGACCCAGTAGCCCGACGATTTCGCCTTGGTTGACTTCCACCGAAATGCCTTTGACAACGCTTCTGCCTTTATAGGTTTTGACCAAATGGTCTGCTCTTAGAATCATAGTTGGTGGATTCGATTATGCGATTGGCCGGTTTTCGGTATTGCAAATTAACAAATACCGAATAGCGAGTCAATTATTTAACAATTATTTGTTTGCGTCCAACGCTTCCCAGAATTCGTAAGCGCGTCGTAAGTGAGGAATCACAATGGTTCCGCCAACAAGTGTAGCGATGCCCATGGCTTCCATCATTTCCTCTTTGGAAATACCTTCCTTATGCGAGGTTTCGAGGTGGTATTTGATACAATCGTCGCATCTCAAGACCGTTGAGGCAACAAGTCCCAATAGTTCTTTGGTCTTTACATCGAGCGCTCCTTCTGCGTAGGCATTCGTATCGAGATTAAAAATACGTTTGACGATTTTGTTATTATCTGCCAACAATTTTTCGTTCATTTTCGAACGGTAATCATTGAATTCTTGTACGACATCAGACATTTTTTTCTGCTTTTAATTTGTTTTTGTAAACGACTCTTGAAATCATAATGCTCGCTTCGTAAATGAGCAACATGGGAACAGCTATAATTACTTGGCTGATCACATCCGGCGGTGTCACGATAGCAGCTACAATCAAAATAATGACCACGGCCCATTTCCAGTATTTGCGCAGGAAAACCGGTGTTACGAGTCCGAGTCTGGTGAGGAAATACACAATAATCGGCATTTCAAAAAACAGTCCGCTCGCAATGACCGAAGTCTTGAGCATGCTGATGTAGGAATCGAGATTGAATTCATTTTTTACAACTGTACTGACTTTAAACGTTGCAAAGAAGTTGACCGACATCGGAATGACAATAAAATAGCCGAACAATACACCGAGGAAAAACAATAAGGAAGCGACGAATATAAAGAGCTTAGCGTGTTTTCGTTCTTTGGGATAGAGCGCCGGACTGATAAAGCGCCACAATTCCCACAATATGTAAGGAAATGCAAGGATGAACCCCGCCATCACGCAAATCCACACGAGAATGTTGACTTGGCCTTCCATCGCTGTATTTTGCAAGATGAAATCGAGTTCGGTAACACAGATGCTTTCCTGAAAACCGACCAGGTGAGAAAGTTCACAAAACCAGCGATAGGTAATGAAATCGGGCTTAGTGGGTCCGAACAGGATTACGTCAAAAATATAGTCGCTTATAAAGAAAACTAAAACAGCTGTTACCAAAACAGCTATCGTGCTTCTAACGAGCAACCATCTCAAATCTTCAAGATGGTCTAAAAATGACATTTCATTAAGGTTCTTTTTTACCATTATACGATCCCTTCTTTTAAAATGTCGTGCAGGTGCAACACGCCTTTGTAATCACCTTCGTCTTCAACGATGAGTTGTGTGATGGAAAAATCTTCCATGAGGTTGAACGCATCTACGACCATATCGCCTGAATGGATTGTTTTTGGGTTTTTGGTCATAATGTCTTGCGCAACAACTCCCGCAATTGAATCGCGGTTGCTTAGCATCCTTCGAATATCGCCATCAGTAATAATTCCGATTACTTTCTTGTTTTCAATAACCGCAGTAACCCCCAGACGTTTTTCCGAAATCTCAAATATGACTTTCTGAATATTGTCGTGCGCAGAAACCATCGGCATATGATTGTTTTCGAGCATGGCAGCTACGCGCAACAACAGTTTTTTACCCAAAGCGCCACCTGGATGGTATACTGCAAAATCTTCGGCGGTAAAATTGCGCATTTCCATTAGGCAAACTGCAATCGCATCGCCCATTACAAGCTGTGCAGTCGTGCTGTTGGTTGGAGCCAAGTTATTCGGGCAGGCTTCGGCATCGACTGTGGTGTTGATTACAAAATCGGAGGCTTTGGCAAGATATGAAGTCATGTTGCCTGTGATGGCAATCAGTTGGTTTCCAAAACGTTGCAATAGCGGGACGAGTACTTTAATTTCCGGGCTGTTACCGCTTTTGGAAATGCAGAGGATGATGTCGTCTTTCTGCACCATTCCAAGATCACCGTGTATGGCTTCAGACGCATGCAGGAACATCGATGGCGTACCGGTCGAATTCATCGTGGCGACGATTTTTTGGGCAATCAATGCACTTTTGCCGATTCCGGTAATAACCAGTCTGCCTTTAGCGTCGTAAATGGCTTGAGTAGCGTCGGAAAAATCATTGTTGAGATACGATGCCAGCTTTTTGATAGACTCGCTTTCAGAAAGAATGGCGGTCTTGGCAGCAGCCAGAATTTTTTCTTTTGTCATCAAAACAGAATGTTATAAAATTTGTGTGTATAAAAGAAAGTTGTATCTTTATGTGATTGCAAATTTATACAAAATACCATTAACTAAAGAATGAATCTAAACGAAATTGACATACATAAAGAACTCAAAAAGTATTTTGGTTTCAACCAGTTTAAAGGTCTACAAGAACAAGTCATCAAAAGTATATTAGCAAAGAAAAATACTTTCGTCATCATGCCCACCGGTGGCGGGAAGTCGCTTTGCTACCAATTGCCAGCGTTAGTACAGGAAGGTACGGCGATTGTTGTTTCACCATTGATCGCATTAATGAAAAATCAGGTTGATGCCATCCGCAGTTTATCCTCGGAAAACGGCATCGCACATGTATTAAATTCTTCACTCACCAAAACCGAAATCATCCAGGTTAAAAAAGATATTACTTCCGGATTGACCAAATTATTATATGTTGCTCCCGAATCGCTGACAAAGGAGGAGTATGTCACGTTCCTGCAGAAAGGCATTATCTCATTCGTTGCAATCGATGAAGCGCATTGTATTTCAGAATGGGGACATGATTTTCGTCCTGAATATCGCAACCTTCGCCATATCATCAAACAACTCGGCGACGTTCCCGTGATCGGACTCACAGCCACCGCAACGCCCAAAGTACAAGAAGACATTCTCAAGAACCTTGATATGTCGAATGCAAAGACGTTTAAAGCGTCTTTCAACCGTCCGAATTTATTTTACGAGGTGCGCACCAAAACCAAGAACATTGAATCCGATATTATCCGCTTCATCAAGCAAAACAAAGGAAAATCGGGAATCATCTATTGCCTGAGCCGCAAGAAGGTCGAAGCCATCGCCGAAGTTCTGCAAGTCAATGGGATTAGTACAGTGCCTTACCACGCCGGACTTGACGCCAAGACGCGCGCCAAACACCAGGATATGTTCCTCATGGAAGATGTCGACGTAGTCGTTGCCACCATTGCCTTCGGAATGGGAATCGACAAACCCGATGTACGTTTCGTGATTCACCACGACATTCCCAAATCTCTGGAAAGCTACTATCAGGAAACCGGACGCGCTGGACGTGACGGTGGCGAAGGTTATTGCCTTGCTTATTATTCGTATAAAGATGTTGAGAAACTCGAAAAATTCATGTCGGGCAAACCCGTAGCCGAACAAGAAATCGGATTCGCACTGCTTCAGGAAGTTGTGGCATACGCCGAAACTTCCATGTCGCGCCGAAAATTCCTGCTGCATTATTTTGGCGAAGAGTTCGATAGCGAAAATGGCGATGGCGCCGATATGGATGACAACGTTCGCAATCCTAAAGCGAAAATTGAAGCCAAAGACCAAGTCGTCAAATTGCTCCAAACCGTTCGTGATACCAGACATTTGTACAAATCAAAGGAAATTATCTATACGCTCATTGGACGTGTCAACGCGATGATTAAAGCGCACCGGACCGATTCGCAAACGTTCTTCGGTCACGGAAAGGATTTTGAGGAACGGTACTGGATGGCATTGATTCGGCAGGTTTTGGTTGACGGACTTCTATCCAAAGACATCGAAACCTATGGGATTTTAAAAGTGACAGATAAAGGACGGGATTTTATACAGCATCCCGCTTCCTTCATGATGTCGGAAGACCATGAATACAACGAAACCGAAGACGAGGCTATCGTAACTGCTGCCAAATCTTCAGGCACCGCCGACGAAACCTTGATGGGAATGCTACGCGACCTGCGTAAAAAAGTCGCCCGAAAACTAACCGTACCGCCATTCGTGGTTTTTCAAGATCCGTCGCTCGAAGATATGGCTCTTAAATATCCTATTTCACTGGAGGAACTCGGCAATATACATGGAGTTGGCGAAGGAAAAGCCAAAAAATACGGAAAAGAATTTGTCGAACTAATCAGCCGCTATGTGGACGAGAATGACATTATCCGCCCAGACGACCTCGTAGTCAAATCGACGGGCGCCAATTCAGCTAATAAATTGTACATTATCCAGAATATCGACAGGAAACTCTCGCTCGGTGATATCGCCTCGGCAAAAGGTATGAATATGGAAACGCTCATTAAGGAAATGGAGCAGATCGTCTATTCAGGCACTAAACTCAATATCAAGTATTGGATAGATGATATGCTCGACGACGACCAACAGGAGGAAATTCACGAGTATTTCATGGAATCGGAAACCGATAAGATCGAAGATGCACTCAAAGAATTTGACGGCGAATACGATATTAACGAACTGCGGTTGATGCGCATAAAATTCATCAGCGAAGTAGCAAATTAATTGAAGGTTGACAATAGATAATTGAAATTCCTTTAGCAATTTTTTGCTCAATCCAGAATTATATATTACGCAATTATCATTTAAAAAACCTCCCCGCGATGCGGCTTCAAAGCATCGCGAACTGCAATCATATCTTTTTCTTCGACAACCATATATGCAGTAGCATGCATTTCTCCGTAAGTTTTAAATCCGGTAATATTTACCAACAGCTTTTCAGACGCAATGTATTGCTTGAGATGAATTTCATGATGCTCGGCCGTTTTTTCCGACGCCGGCCCACGAAAATCCCAAATCAATTTTATCTTTTTCATGTTTTTTTTTGCAAAGATAAGTAACTGAAAGTGTCGACCATAAAATGTAATTGTATAACTTTGAGAAAACTAAAACATTATGAAAAACAACTACTTGACTAGAATTATCGTGGTTTTGATTCTTTTCTGTTGCGGAAATTCTGTGAATGCACAAAATCCATACACAGTTACAGCAATTCCATCGCAGGCATACTCCGCTGTGCAACCGGTCGCTTTTACAATTGATGATACTTATTCAGCGCAACTTCCATTGACATTCGACTTTAATTTCTTCGGAAATACGTACAGTCAGGTTGCTGTCAGTACAAATGGGTACATTGATTTTCGAGATGTACTTGCGAATTCGTTCTCACCCTGGTCATTTTCAACTACGATTCCAAATACAAGTTTTCCTGTAAAGAACAGCTTCCTAGGTTGTTTTCATGACATGAACAACTCCGATGCCGACGGCACAATTACCTATGGCGTTACCGGAAGTGCACCATATCGTAAATTCGTAGTCATCTTCAACAACAACTCCCAGTTTTCATGTAATTTGTTGGCAAAGAGCTCCATTCAAATGATATTGTACGAAACGCTGAACATCCTTGACTCTCAAATCATCAAAAAAGAATTGTGCCCCAACTGGAACGGGGGAAATGCGGTAATCGGCGTCATCAATAGCGACGGATCAATCGCTGCCACTCCGCCCGGACGAAACACTTCTGCGTGGGAAACAGAATTTGAAGCTTGGAGGTTTACGCCACTGTCATCGATAAATACCTATTATTTTACAAAATGTGACGGCGATTCAGACGGATTCGAAACCTTTAATCTTCAGGTAGCACAAAATGATCTTTGGTCTGCAAATCCGAACGCCGTTTCTTTTCACTCCACATTCGATGATGCATTAAGCCAAACCAACGCTTTATCTATAAACTACACAAACATCGCTGTAACCACCGAAACAATTTATGCGAACGCGAATGGCGCCATCTTTACGGTGTTGCTTAAAGTCGTCGATTGCGCCAATGACTTTGATGGCGATACCGTTGCAACTACCGACGAAGATTTAAATGCCGATACCAATCTCGCCAATGACGATACTGATACCGACGGCATTCCGGATTTCGTAGACAACGACGACGATGGAGATCTCGTCCTCACCACCGAGGAATACGTATTTGGAAATAGGAACGCCCAAAATCCGAATTCGATTCTGGATACTGACAACGACGGCATACCCAATTATCGCGATAATGACGATGATGGCGATGGCGTTTTGACAATAAACGAAGATTACAATGCAAACAACAATCCGGCAGATGATGATGCCAATTCCAATGGCATTCCAGACTATCTTGACAGTGCGGTCGCTTTGGGAATTATTGATACGCAGTTGTTAGGCAATTCAATAGTAATCTATCCAAACCCTACTTCAGATATTTTAAACATCGAAAACAAAACCAACAAAGCAATTTCCAATATCGCGGTGTATGCCATCAACGGAATTTTAGTAAAAGAACAGAAACAAAGAAACGCAATGAACGCCGTTTCGGTTTCCGATCTGCAAAGCGGCGTGTATTTTGTCAAGATCCAACTCAGCGATCAGGTGCTGAACTACAAGTTCATAATAAAGTAAAAATTCAGATTATTTAAGAAAACCTGGCGATTCAATTGTCAGGTTTTTTTTATGGCGTTTCCCCTTGCCCTACCTTGGGCCTTCCGAAAGGGGTCAGGCTGTCGCTACAATCTTTTTGCCCACCCATTTTATCTGCAACAGATATTCCGCAAAGGCAAAAAGGATTTTCGCTTCCATCCTTAACGCGTGACGCGCAAATCACGGTTTGGTTTCCGATTCAAATTTCTACCTTTGCCGCATGTCAAAAGAATTGCTCATACAAGTTTCCCCGGAAACAGCGGCTGACGAAATGCAGCTCAAACAGCACGTTGCCAAAATGCTGCAGGTTTCCGAAACTGAAATCGCGCACCTTTCAATACTCAAACGCTCAATAGACGCGCGACAAAAGGCCATAAAAATTAATCTTAAACTCCACGTTTCGTTCGAAGGTGAAGCTTTTCATGAAAAAAACATAGCGCTGCCGGATTATAAAAATGTGTCAGGATCACAGGCAGTGATTGTTATTGGTGCTGGTCCCGCCGGACTTTTCGCAGCGCTTCAGTTAATAGAACTCGGACTCAAACCAATTGTCGTTGAGCGCGGCAAAGATGTACGTGGCCGTCGCCGCGATCTCAAAGCCATCAATGTCGAGCAGCTAGTCAACGAAGATTCTAATTATTGTTTTGGCGAAGGCGGCGCAGGAACTTATTCCGACGGGAAATTGTATACCCGTTCTAAAAAACGCGGAGATGTTACGCGAATTCTCGAATTGCTCGTAGCTTTTGGCGCTTCCCCTGATATACTTATCGAAGCGCATCCACATATTGGTACCAACAAACTGCCGCAGATTATCCAAGATATTCGGGAAAAAATAATCGAATGTGGCGGACAAGTTTTGTTCGACACTCGGGTTTCCGATATTCTCATCAAAGAAAACGAAGTCCAGGGCATTGCGACCCAAACCGGGGAAATTATATCGGCCAATAAAATCATACTAGCAACAGGTCATTCGGCGCGCGATATTTTCGAACTGCTCGACCGCAAGAAGATTTTTATCGAAGCCAAGGCTTTTGCCTTAGGTGTTCGCGCAGAACATCCGCAATCGCTTATTGATAAAATCCAGTACAGCTGCGACTACCGTGGCGAGCATTTGCCGCCGGCGCCTTATTCGATCGTGAAGCAAGTCGGCGGACGCGGCATGTATTCATTTTGTATGTGTCCGGGTGGCGTTATCGCGCCTTGTGCTACGAGTCCGGGTGAAGTTGTTACCAATGGCTGGTCGCCTTCCAAACGCGATCAGGCGACAGCCAATTCCGGTATCGTGATCGAACTAAAATTAGAAGATTTCAAGCCGTTTGCAAGATTTGGCGCGCTCGCCGGAATGGAATTCCAGAAAAGCATCGAGCAAAAAGCATGGCATCTCGCTGGGGAAACACAAAGAGTTCCCGCGCAGCGCATGATCGATTTTACGCAGCGGAAAGTGTCGGCTGATATTCCGAAAACTTCTTATGTTCCCGGAACGACTTCGGTCGAAATGGGAGCGGTTTTTCCGGGTTTTCTCTCGCAGATCTTGCGCGAAGGTTTCACCGAGTTCGGCAAATCGATGCGCGGCTATCTGACCAACGAAGCGATCTTGCATGCGCCTGAAAGCCGCACTTCTTCACCAGTCAGGATTCCCAGAGATGCGGAAACTTTGGAGCATGTTCAAATTAAGGGTCTATATCCTTGCGGGGAAGGCGCAGGTTATGCGGGCGGCATTGTTTCGGCTGCGATTGATGGTGAGAAATGCGCGCTAAAAATAGCGGAGGCTTTGTTTTTACTATAACCGAGAAGCGCGTGAGGGATAGTAACGGAAATCCTTTTTTGTAAAAAAAGATTGCAGCGAATAGCCCGGCTGTGTTTTAGTATGCGATTTTAAACCGACTGTTGCTACACAGCCACGCCCAAAAATTCAATACAAACCTTCGTGATCAACTAGTATCGATTTAGCCTGTTTAAGGCTTTTGATGTTGTGCGTTGCGGAGACGATCTCCCACAAACCTACAAAAACCAAATTGACGTTTTCAAATCCCATCTTTTTTAATTCGGCAGCAATGGAAGCGGCGTCAGACCCATAAACGACAATCGTTTCGTTTTTATGTTTCTGCAATTCTTCCTTTTGGGCGTTCAATGTCGAGCGACTAATGTTGACTGCATTTTTAACATGACCGAGGTTTTGCAATTGTTCTTTTGCTTTGTTTTGGAATTCAGCCGCCGGACGCGCATCGATTACAAAGACAGGCTTTTTCGACAATAGCAGATTGATTGCTTCATAACCGTTTAAAATTGTGTACGCGGGTGTTTCTGTAAGGAGTTGTTTGCGTGTGCGGAGTGTTTCGCGGTCTTTTCCGATGATAGCGGCCAATCCGCCCAAAAGATGATACACGTTCGCATATCCATTTGACGACAAGTATTTCGCTGCATTGTTACTTTCGTTGCCATAAGCATCATAAATGAGATAGGTTTTCTTTGTATCGAGTTTTTCGGCATATTCCTGAATGCGGCTGGCAGGAACACTATAAGCGTCTTTTATTCGGCCGATGTTTTGGGATTGGACGGTGTCTTTTCCTTCGAACTGTAGAAAGTCGCGCGTATCTAAAATCATCAAGCCTTTGGTATTTGCGATGAGCCGCAAGGCTTCGTCTGCACCAATATTTTTGTAAGGCAGGGCCGAAACGATCATTTCTTTCTGGCACGGGAAATCGGCAGTCTGAGTTAGCAATGTTAGTCCGCCATTGAGGTTTATGACGTTTTTGTGGCCTTTGTTAGCCAACAGTTTGCTCACGCGTCGGCTGCGCTGGCTGTGCGAGCAATAAAAGATAATAGGACTGTCGGGGTTGTTTTTGAAGAAGTTGGGGTTTTTCTCAATTTGATCGATTGGAATATTAACCGCGCCTTTAAGCCGGCCGATGTTTAAATTGCCGGGTGTTGTGGTTTCTAAAAATTCCTCTTTGGTCCTGACGTCAACGAGCATCGTTTTGGGATTGGCATGCAAGAAATCACATAAATCCTGCGCGTAAATTGTTTTATAGGCAGTGTCATCGTATTTAAAATCGAGTTGGGCGATTGAAAAAGCGGGAAAGCTCAGACAAAATATGAGTAGTAATTTAAGGTTTCTCATTGTGGTGGTATGGATGGAAAATTTTGAATTATATCAGGGCGATAAAGATAATGGATTTTGTGGTTTTGCGATATCGTTTGAGTGATTTTTTGCGGCTGTTTTTCACTGACGTAAGTAATAAAAATAGTAACTTTAGCAGAAACTATTCAATGAATCCGATACCCGCAGAATTTCAAATTACCCCATTTGACCAAGATAACTATCTTGTTAACGGCGAATTAGTCAAGTGGACAGGACAGACATCGCCGGTCTTTTCGTCAATCTCTTCAACAGAAAATTATACACCGACTTTATTGGGCAGCATTCCGGCAATGGGCGAAAAGGAAGCCGATGCTGTTGTAAACGCGGCCGATTCGGCATACGATCGCGGACAAGGATTATGGCCGACAATGAAAGTGGCCGATCGCATCAAATGCATGGCCCGTTTTGTCAAGCAGATGGAAACCAAACGTATCGAAGTTGTGAAATGGCTGATGTGGGAAATTGGAAAGTCGTTGCCCGATTCTGAAAAGGAATTTGACCGCACAGTGGAATATATTTACGATACCATTGAGGATTATAAAAAACTGGATCGCGACAATGCACGTTTTACGAAAAGTCAGGGCGTCAACGCGATGGTACGACGTGGACCGCTTGGCGTGGTGCTGTGTCTTGGTCCTTACAATTATCCGCTCAATGAAACCTTCGCGATGCTGATTCCCGCAATCATCATGGGAAACACGGTCATCTTCAAACCGGCGAAATACGGTGTACTTTGCCTGTCGCCTTTACTCGAGGCTTTCCGAGACAGTTTTCCCAAAGGTGTGGTCAACATGGTTTACGGTCGCGGCCGTGATGTAGCGTCGCCCATTATGAGATCGGGAAAAGTGACAGTGCTGGCTTTGATTGGCAACAGCAAATCGGCCATCGCGTTGCAGGATCAGCATCCGAATAAGAATAGATTGCGTTTGATTCTCGGGCTTGAAGCTAAAAATCCGGCCATTATTTTACCTGACGCCGATCTTGATCTCGCAATTCAGGAATGCATTTCTGGAACATTGTCATTCAACGGTCAGCGTTGTACTGCGCTGAAAGTATTGTATGTGCATGAATCGATTGCCGAAGAATTCAACAGCCGTTTTGCTGCGAAAGTCGACACGTTGCCATTTGGAAATCCGTGGGAAAAAGGGGTAATTTTAACGCCATTGCCTGAAAAGGACAAGCCAGATTATATTCAGGGATTGATTGATGATGCCCAAAGTAAAGGTGCTAAAACGCTCAATGCAAAAGGTGGATCGCGTAACGAAAATTATATTTTCCCCGCAGTTCTTTTCCCGGTCAATAAGAAAATGCGATTGTATCATGAGGAGCAGTTCGGGCCTGTGATTCCAATCTTGAGTTTTAAAAGTATCGAGGAGCCGTTAGATGACATGGCAGCATCGAATTATGGGCAGCAAGTGAGTTTGTTCGGGCGTGACATCAAAACAATCGCGCCGCTAATCGATACGCTTGTCAACCTGGTGTGTCGCGTCAATTTGAACAGTTCCTGCCAACGCGGCCCTGATATTTATCCGTTTACAGGAAGAAAAGATTCAGCCGTCGGAACGTTGAGTATTCATGATGCATTGCGCTCGTTTTCGATTAGGACATTTGTGGCCGCGAAAGACAACGATTACAATAATGGCATTTTACAGGAGCTTCTCGAAAGCAAGGCATCGAATTTCATTAACACCGATTATATTTTATAGATTGAAAGCAGCATCTGAAAAGGCAGTGGAGATGCCAGTCATAGAAAGTGAATTCCTGCTGCAGAAAATGCCGGGAAAAGGAGGTTGGACTTTTGCAATCATTCCGAAAATGGAACTTGTCAAAAGACCGCGTTCGCTTTGGGTGAAAGTACGCGGTAATATCGACCAACATCCATTTGAAAACCTGAATCTCGCTCCGCTTAAAGACGGTCGGTATTTCTTTCCGGTAAAGACGGAAATTAGAAACATTATTGGGAAACAAGCCGGAGATTATGTACAAATAAAACTGTTTGAAGACCATTCGGTTTTCGAGATTCCCGAAGAAATACTTTCGTGTCTCGAAATCGAACCCGGTGCGCAGTCAAAATTCCTAGCTCTCATTGAAGGCCAGCAAAGAGAATTCGTCAATTGGATTTATGCAGCGAAAAAGCAAGAAACCAGAGCAGAGCGCATCAATACGATGATCAATAAAATCATGCGTGGTGAAAGGCTGCATAAAAAAACAGAATGATTTAAGTCGTTGAAAATTTCGACTTCAATTTGAGGAACGGCTTCTCGATCAAATAATACGAAAACAATGCGCAGGCTAGAATGAGTAAGAGGTTTAATGGGAATTGATTCCACCAATTATCCGATTTGTATATAAAAAACTGCTGCCAAAGGTAAATGCTATACGACAGCAATCCGATATAGTTCATAAACCGCAAGTTGAGGAATTTGAACCAAATCCGCTGCGGACCAAAAACCGAATACATCATAATCGTCGCAATTGCAAAGTTGGCAATAGTGCCCCAAGTCGTTCCCAATGGGACGAATATAAATTCAAGATTAATCTTTCCGAATAATTCAGGCAGATAGGGCAATGCCAACAGAAGTACGACCGATACGTAGAAATAGGCTGTCCAGTGCCGACTCAACTTCCGAATAATCACATCCTGATAAAGCGCGAAAAAACAACCCGTTGCGATAGCATCGATTCGAGTGAAAATCATTTGCTCGTTGAGCCAGCGGATTTCGAAGAGTGCCATCAGAATCCGAATAATGGGTACTAAGATAATCATCACGATCGTGGCGTATTTCCGAAAACGGTCACCGCGCATAAATAACAATGGCCAGAAAAGGTAAAAGTGTTCTTCGATTCCGAGCGACCACGCATGCGAAGTAAACCAATCTTTTTTCCAATTGAAGTATTTCGTGTAGGTTATCGCTGTCGCCCATGAACCCCAATTGATATCGATAATCTGGAAAAATTGAAATATGGCGTAGACCAGTAGCAGAAAATAATAAGCTGGAAAAATCCTCAGTGTACGGCGGATGAAAAAGTCTTTGAGCGAAACAACTTTGTTTTTAAATTCCTCATGCATGAGCAAGGTCGTGATCAGATAGCCGGAAATTACAAAAAACACATTTACAGCCATAAACCCATCAATCCAAATCCGTGTTAACGGTTGTAACCATGAGATGGTTGTTTCTCCTGAAATATATTTCATCCCGACGAGATGATAGGCGATCACGACCAGGATACTGACTGCCCGTAAACCGTTGATGCTTGGATATTTAATTTTGGACATTTGCACTTCGAAAGCGTATCGTGGAATACGCAGCGGCAAAATTGAGGAATTTTCGTTAAAGTACAAAGCAAGTATGCCTTGGGATATCAAATATTATAAACAAAAAAACCGGAAACAACGTCCGGTCTTTAATTATTTCTTTTTAAGGCGGTCTTTAAAAACCTTTTCGAATTTTTCCATTTTGGGTTGGATAACCATTTGGCAATATGGCTGTGATTTGTTATTTGCATAATAGTCCTGATGGTAGTCGTCGGCTTTATAGAATTTCGTCAAGGGTTCAATTGCGGTTACAATGGGATTACTATAAACTTTTGATTTCTGCAGTGTTGCAATAATACTTTGAGCCGCTTTCTTTTGTAAATCATTTTTATAAAAAATCGCTGAACGGTATTGGGTACCGACATCGGCGCCCTGACGGTTAAGAGTCGTGGGATCGTGCACGGTGAAAAAAACTTTGAATATTTCATCGAGGTTAGTGACACTTTTGTCATAGGTAATCTGAACCACTTCGGCGTAACCCGTTCTTCCAGTAGTCACTTCTGCGTAAGTCGGATTGCTAAGCTTGCCGCCAGCGAAACCTGACACTGCCGATTTAACGCCTGCAAGGTTTTCGTAAACCGCTTCCACGCACCAATAGCATCCGCCAGCCAGCGTGATTGTTTCCAAAGTTGGCGATTTTTCGCGTGTTGCAATTTGTTGCGCAAACAAACTGTTTGTCACTAAAAAGCAAATCAGTAGGATTTTTTTCATAATTGTTATTTATTGTCAGGCTCAAAATCGAGCGCGATAGAATTCATGCAATATCTTTTTCCGGTAGGTTTTGGTCCGTCGTCAAATAGGTGTCCGAGATGACCATCGCAACGTCCGCAAAGCGCTTCGATTCTTTCCATTCCAAGCGAATTGTCGGTTTTGTAAACCACACTTTCCTTGTTTTCCTGCTCGAAGAAACTCGGCCAGCCACAACTGCTTGAGAATTTTGCATCGGAACGGAACAACAGATTTCCGCAAGCGGCGCAGTAGTAAGTTCCTTTTTCTTCCGAGTTCCAATATTTGCCTGTAAATGGGCGTTCGGTGTCGGCATGTCGCGAGACTTCAAATAGGTCTTCGGAAAGTACTTTTTTCCATTCGGCGTCGGAAACATGAAGTTTTTCGTTGCTGGTTCGGGAGTAATACGGATTATTCATTTTGATTTCTTTTTTTGCAGTTACTGCTGTATGTGTTGATGTTTTGGTTTTCGTGTTTTGGGCGCAGGCTGACAGGATAAATAGTAGGAAAAAGACCAACGGCGCCAAGACTTTCGATATTTTTTTCATGATTTTCCGAGTTTGGTTATGCAAATTTACAACGTTAGGTACGTTCTCAAATGTTTGTTAGTTTACATTTTGGAATCAATTAACAAATGTTTGGCAAATGCGCAACCGCAGTATTGTTGCCAACTTTTTGTATTTTTGACTAGCGAAAATAGATATGAAAGAAGAACACGTCATTCTTGTTAACGAGCAAGACGAACAAATTGGATTAATGCCAAAATTGGAAGCGCACGAAAAGGCGATATTGCATCGTGCTTTTTCCGTTTTTATCCTGAACAGCCAAAATGAGATCATGCTGCAACAACGCGCGCATCAGAAGTACCATTCACCTTTGTTATGGACAAATACTTGTTGCAGTCACCAGCGGGAAGGCGAAAGCAATATTACAGCGGGAAGCCGCAGATTGTTGGAAGAAATGGGCTTTGAAACGCCACTTAAGGAACTATTTCATTTCATTTATAAGGCGCCTTTCGACAACGGACTGACCGAGCACGAACTAGACCATGTTATGATTGGTTATTTTGATGGAAATCCGTCAATCAGCCCAGAAGAAGTTGAAGACTGGAAATGGA
>Ga0136636_10000013_pt1 | contig 57348 bp, 57 predicted proteins | sample AntDrymUQ8522106_2_FD_104653 | JGI IMG/M metagenome (GOLD analysis project Ga0136636, IMG submission 104653) | Polar desert sand microbial communities from Dry Valleys, Antarctica - metaG UQ852 (21.06) | ecosystem: Environmental > Terrestrial > Soil > Desert | place: Antarctica: Dry Valley... | reverse complement strand
TGTTATCAATGACAATATTGCACCGACTCCGGATACTGCGACATTAACTGCAATCACCGCAGCCTGTTCAGTCGACCAAGCCGATGTTTTTGCGCCAACGGCAACTGATAATTGTATCGGAACTGTAACCGTAACAAACGATGCTACTTTCCCGATTACAACATTAGGAACAACAGTCATCACGTGGACTTACACCGATGCTGCCGGAAATACTGCAACGCAAAGCCAAGATGTTGTTATCAATGACAATATTGCACCGACAGTCGTGCTTGCAGACATTTCCATATCAGTAGATCAACTCGGAAATGCTACTGTTACCGAAAGTCAGCTTGACAATGGCAGCAGCGACAGTTGTGGAATTGATACGATTACTGTAACACCGAACACTTTTAACTGTGATACATTGGGTCCACAAATCGTAACCGTTACAGTAACTGATATCCATGGTAACAGTGCGTCGTCAACTGCAACGGTGACTGTAACCGACCCTAATAATTATTGTGAAGCGCTTGCCGTTATCCGCAACGAAAAAACTGCTTTTTCACTGTACCCGAACCCAACGGTTGGGATTGTGTATATACAGCCGGGCAGTAATGAAACACTTCGTTCGGTTACCGTTTATTCGCTTACAGGACAAAAGGTATTGCAGGCATCGTACAGCGACAAACAAGAAAAGTACAGTATTGCGCTTGACCGATTCGCTGCTGGAACCTATATATTAAAGCTTGAAACGACTGACGGAACTTTTACAAAGCGCATTGTAAAAGCAGAATAGTCAGTTGGAAATAGAATTACTAAAGGGCAATCCGTGAGGGTTGCCCTTTTTTCATTTAAGATTGCTTGAATTTTAATTTCTGTCGTTTCATCCACGCCCACGTTTTCCAACTTTTCTCTATATTTACAAAAAAATAAAACACATGTGCGCGACTACCAATAGAAGTGAATTTATGCAGGAAGCCATTCGCCTGTCGATTGAAAATGTAACAAGCGGTAAAGGTGGCCCATTTGGCGCTGTCATCGTAAAAGATGGAAAAATTATAGCGCGTGGCGCCAACGAGGTCACTTCATCGAATGATCCTACGGCACACGCCGAAGTTGTAGCGATCCGTAACGCATGTAAGGAACTCGGAAGTTTCCAACTTGAAGGCTGCGAAATCTATACAAGTTGTGAACCGTGCCCGATGTGTCTTGGCGCGATCTACTGGGCGCGACCAGATAAAATGTATTTTGCTAATTCCAAAAAAGATGCAGCGGATATACTTTTTGATGATCAGTTCATCTACGACGAAATCGAAATCCCTTTCGAAAGCAGAAAACTTGTAACTGCTCAAATGATGCGCGAAGAGGCACTCGAAGCTTTCCGAATCTGGTCGGAGAGTATAAACAAAATCGAATATTGATTCCATAATTTCATGATTCAATTCCTGTTAAACAACCGGCTGGTCGAAACAAATTTAGTAGCTAGCACGACCATACTTGATTTCATTCGATATGAAGAAAACTTGCGTGGCACCAAAATCGGCTGCCGTGAAGGTGATTGCGGTGCCTGTACAATTCTCATCGGTTCGTTCCTGGATGGTAAACTTGAATATATGAGTGCTACATCGTGCCTGACGCCGTTACCGAATGTGCATGGCAAACACGTCGTAACCGTTGAAGGACTGAACCTGCCCAATCAACTCAATCAGGCGCAAAAAGTAATGGTCGAATTTTCGGGCACGCAATGCGGATTTTGTACGCCGGGTTTTGTCAATTCGCTTTGCGGTTACGCGATGAATTGTACAAGCCCAACTCAGGAAGGCGCGATAAGTGCCATTGATGGAAACATCTGTCGTTGTACTGGATATAAATCCATTGAGCGCGCGGCGGGGAGATTGTCGGAACAGTTGCTACAGAAAGATGCCAGCCGACCATTATCATGGCTCGTCGACAACGCGTTCATCCCCGAATATTTTTTAGGAATTGAAGAACGACTAAAAGCCCTCCAATCTGCAGTATATGATTCTCATGGTGCCACAGCAATTGGCGGCGGGACGGATCTTTACGTGCAGAAACACGACGACATGCACGACATGGATTTGTCTTATTTATTTGATAGGAAGGATCTCAACGGAATCAGTTTCAACGGGAATTATTGCACAATCAAATCGTCGGTGACAGTCTCCGACTTAATCCAAAATCAGACATTGCTCGATGCCATTCCCAATTGGTACAATTTCCTCAAACTAGTTTCATCCACACCAATTCGCAATATCGGAACCATTGCTGGCAATCTCGCCAACGGGTCGCCTATAGGCGATTTTACGATTATCCTGTTGGCTTTAAAGGCCGAAATCACGCTGGTTAATAATCAAAATAGGAGCAGACAGTTACCACTCAAAGATTTTTACTTGGGTTATAAAACTCTCGATAAAACGGCGGAAGAAATAATTACCGCAATTACCTTTGAATTGCCGAGAGCGAGTAAGTTCCATTTTGAAAAAGTCAGCAAACGCCAATATCTCGATATTGCCAGTGTCAATACTGCGATCAATATCCGTGTAGAAAATAACAAAATTATGGAAGCACATTGTGCGATGGGCGGCGTCGGACCTGTTCCTAAATATTTGGCGAAAACTTGCGAATTCCTCCTGGGAAAAATCATGGAAACCTCCATGCTCATATCTGCACAAGAAGTATTGCAAGGAGAATTGTCACCCATCAGCGATGCCCGAGGAACCGAAGAATACAAAAGGCTTTTGGCGCGACAACTATTTTTCGCCCATTTCATTACGCTTTTTCCTGAAAATATCAAAATGCAAGACCTGATATGATCAATATAGATGCACAAAATCACGTTAAAGGTAAATCGATTTATCTCGATGACATTCAGGAATTGAATGGCACTTTGTATGCGCTCCCGTTCGATGCTACAGTTGCACACGCAAAAATCATAAGCCTCGATTTCGAAGCGGCTTTACAGTCGGAAGGAATTACTACAATATTAACTGCCAAAGATATTCCGGGCGAAAATCAGATTGGCGGAATTCTTCCCGATGAACCTTTATTTGCCGAGGACGAAGTCCATTTCCGCGGCCAGGTCATTGCATTGATCGTAGGTACTTCCGAACACCATTGCATTCAGGCGCGCAAACTTATAAAGGTTGCTTTCGAGGAGTTACCCGTAATTACTGATCCACGCGAGGCCCAAAGACAAAATAAGTTAATCATGCCGCCGCGGTCTTTTCAACTAGGTAATTCGGCTGATGCGTGGGCAAAATGCGATTACGTTTTTGAAGGCAGAAGCGATGTCAACGGTCAGGAACATTTATATATTGAAACACAGGGCGCCTACTCGCGCCCGAAAGAAGATGGGAGTATCGTCGTTTCGTCTTCGACACAATCTCCAACCGCTGTGCAGCGAACTGTTTCACGAGTGTTGGGCATTCCGATGCATAAGGTTGAAGTTGACACTGTACGTTTGGGTGGCGGTTTCGGCGGTAAAGAAGACCAGGCGACACCTTGGGCAGTCATGGTTGCGCTCGCCACTCAAATTTTGGACAAGCCAGTTAAGCTTGCGTTGCATCGTATGGATGACATGCGCATGACTGGAAAAAGACATCCCTACTCGGCAGATTTCAAAATCGGACTGACCAAAAATTTAAAGATATTGGCCTACGAAGTGACACATTATCAAAATGCGGGCGCTGCCGCTGATTTGTCGCCAGCGGTTATGGAACGCACACTATTCCATTCGACTAACGCGTACTATGTTCCGAATGTCATTGCCAAAGCCTACAGTTGTAAAACGAATTTGCCACCGAATACCGCTTTCCGTGGATTCGGCGGACCGCAAGGCAAATTTGCAATTGAAGCGGCTATCGTTCAGGCGGCTGAAGCGATTGGCGTGAATCCGGCAGAGATACAGAAAGCAAACTTGGTCGTTGACGGCAATGAATTGTCATACGGCCAGATTCTGCAACAAACCCAAGCCCATTCGACATGGGACAGTTGTATGAAAACGTTTGACTATAGCGCACAACAAAATCGGATCAATCATTTTAATGCAGGAAATTCACGTTATAAAAAAGGATTGGCGGTACAACCAATCTGTTTCGGAATCTCATTTACCAATACAATGATGAATCAGGCGCGCGCACTCGTCCATATTTATTACGATGGCAGCGTCGTAGTAAGCACAGGCGCCGTCGAAATGGGGCAGGGCGTCAACACCAAACTCGTACAAATCGTCACCAATATTTTCGGCATCCATGCATCGCGGGTACGTATCGAATCGACCAATACCTTACGCGTTGCCAATACATCGCCAACAGCCGCAAGTGCGGGGGCTGACCTTAATGGAAAAGCACTCGAAATGGCTTGCAATGCTTTGTTGGAACGATTGAAGCCATTGGCATTAACGGAAGCCGATCCCGAAGACATCCGCATTATGGAAGAATGGGTTTACCGTGGTGCAGTTAAAACAGATATGAACTGGACCGACTTGATCATGATTGCTTTTACCAAAAGGGTCGCTTTGAGTGAAAACGCGCATTACGCTACACCGGTTATCCATTTCGATAAAACCAAAGAAAAAGGACATCCGTTCGCTTATCATGTTTACGGAACTGCAATCCTCGAAGTTACGGTCGACTGCCTCAAAGGGACGTATGATTTCGACAGTGTCAATATCGTTCACGATTTCGGCGAAAGCATGAACAAAACCATCGATAACGGACAGATAGAAGGCGGCGTCGTTCAAGGAATTGGCTGGATGACACTTGAAGAAATTGTTTACAACGAACAAGGCCGATTATTATCGAATGCACTGTCAACTTATAAAGTGCCCGATATTTACTCGGTGCCGAAGCAGATCAATATTGAACATCTCGCAACGGAAGGTCACCAACTTGCCATCCGGAAATCAAAAGCCGTTGGTGAACCGCCATTGATGTATGGCCTCGGCGCATATTTCGCGATACGCAACGCGGTCAAAGCATTCAATCCCGACGCGGAGCTGCCGATCAACGCTCCGTACACACCCGAAAAAGTCCTCATGGATCTTTACAAGCGATAAAATCTATTCACGCAGATCATGGCTTCAGATTTCTATAAAAAATTGCAGGAACTGCTGCAGACCGAAAGTCGCTTGGTGCTTATGATTGTCATAGCCAGTGAGGGCAGTAGCCCGGGAAGGAAAGGATTTAAGATGGCAGTCTCTAAAAAGCAAATGCTCGGTACCATTGGCGGCGGCATAATGGAACACAAGCTAGTGGAATATGCGCGCAGTTTACTCAATCAACCTGTATTCACTCCTTTCATCAAACATCAGATCCACGACAAGTCGGCAGCGGCTGACCAATCGGGAATGATCTGTTCCGGGCGCCAAACGGTTGCATTTTATGATATCGATGATGGGAGCGTATTCGATTCTATTATAAGCGGAAAAGCGCAACAGTTGCATTATACTGCTATCGGAATTCAAACCGTTTTCAATGTGACAAAATCGCACGCTTGGCATTTGTCAGAATCGGCGTCATTGCCAAATAAAGTTTATATAATTGGCGGCGGCCATGTTGGCTTTGCCTTGAGTGAAGTGTTGGCGCTGCTTGATTTCGAAATCCATATTTTAGATCATCGTGAAAATCTTAATACGATGCAGGCTAATATATTTGCACATGATGCTCAAACTATAGCCTTTGAAGAAGTAGAAAAATACATTCCCGAAGGACAAAACATTTATGTTGTCATTATGTCGTTTGGCTATCGCACTGACGAGATTATCATCCGGCGTTTACTCGGCAGGAATTTTAAATATCTCGGGATGATGGGCAGCAAGGAGAAGATCGCGACCTTATTCGAGAATCTCATCGCCGACAGATTTGAAGCCTCACAACTCGCCGAAGTACATGCGCCGATTGGCATCGATATCAAAAGCGAAACGACGCAGGAGATTGCTATCAGCGTTGCAGCGCAGCTCATCAGCATTAAAAACAAAACTCAATGATCAGCGTTTCCGAAGCTTTTGCCATACTCGAAAATTTGTCTTTTTCGCTACACCCAAAAACAATTTCCTTATGGGAGGCGCGCAATCATGTGCTGGTAGAAACTGTGTTTTCCCCAATCAGCATGCCGCCTTTTAGGCAATCCAATATGGATGGGTTCGCAATTGCAATACACGATTCGACCGAATATACGATTATAGGGGAAATCAAAGCTGGTGATGGAAACTCAATAGCACTACAGCCTGGAGAAGGGGTAAAGATATTTACGGGCGCGGCAGTTCCCAATTCGGCTCAGGCAGTCATTCAGATTGAAAAAGTCGAAATTAACGGCATTCGATTATCCTTGCAGGAGACCATAGCTCCCCAAACCAATGTGCGGCCGGCTGGTTCGCAGATCGTAGAAGGTGAAACGGCATTGGAAAAGGGAACCTTGCTCAATTCAGCTGCCATTGGATTTTTAGCCGGACTCGGTTTTTCTTCGGTAACCGTGTATCAAAAACCAACTATCGGAATTATTATCACTGGAAATGAACTTGTCGAACCAGGACAGCCATTGCCATTCGGGAAAGTGTATGAGAGCAATTCGGTCATGCTGCGGTCGGCATTGCAGGAATCCCATTTCGATGACGTGACCACTTATGCTGTAAATGACAATTTGGAAAGCACCAAAGAAGTTATAGCCCGGGCATTAAAAGCACATGAAGTGATTTTGGTTTCAGGCGGAATTTCAGTAGGTGATTATGATTTCGTCCATACTGCTTTGCAAGATTTGGGCGTAGAAACCTTGTTTTATAAAGTGAGCCAAAAACCTGGAAAACCTTTATACGCCGGAAAACTCGCGGAGAAAATCATTTTCGCCTTACCTGGAAATCCTGCTGCGAGTCTGACCTGTCTGTATGTTCATGTTTTGCCGACACTGCGCAGACTGTCGGGAATCATGGCTTCTTATCATCCGAAATCTGAAAAGTCGCTCACACACGACTACGAAGTCTCCAATGAACGCGCGCAATTTTTAAAGGCACGAATTTTCCAGGATACGGTCACGATACTTCCACATCAGGATTCTTCAATGCTCGATTCTTTCGCGTTGGCGAATGCGTTGGTCTATCTTCCGCAAGGAAAATATCAAAAAGCCAAAGGCGATATGGTGGCGGTTTATATTATTTAGAATTAAAGATATAATTACGAATGTCAAACGCGTATTGCTGACAGTGGTGTTATTCAAAGTGTATAGTGTTTCTGACTAGCCCTGAATCAATAAAATTTGAATTGCATTGCTTCGGAGATAAGTGGATTTTTCGTGGAATGAAATTGAGATTATGCAGACAGCCAACAGCATTATCTTATTCCTGAAATCGGGAGAAGATTTAACAACGCGCTTGAACATATTGAAGTGAGGCGCGTCGAATAAAGTCGTTATATTTGTTGTACAAAAAAAGTGTATGACCGTCACCGACTTACTGCATTTACCTTTATTACTGATCCTTTTGCCCATTGTCGCTTTCTTGTATGCAAGTGTCGGCCACGGCGGAGCGAGCGGTTATTTGGCACTGATGAGTATTTTTGCATTCCCGATTTCGGTGATGAAGCCTACGGCATTGGTACTGAATATTTTGGTATCGGCTATCGCGTTTTATTTTTACTTCCGAGAAAAGCAATTTGATTGGAAATTGTTTTATCCGTTTGCGCTGACCTCGATTCCTTTTTCGTTTATCGGCGCACTTTTGGACATACAAACTAAGTATTATAAACTCATTCTGGCTACTGTTCTCATTGTTGCCGTTTTGCGTTTGCTGGGTGTTTTTGGGAAGGAGAAAACTGAAGTGAAGCCGATTGATATTCCGTTTGCATTAAGCATTGGAGCGTTAATAGGTTTTTTATCCGGACTGATCGGAATTGGTGGCGGAATCCTTTTAAGCCCTGTACTCTTGCTAATGGGTTGGGCAAATGTGAAACAGGCGGCCGCAGTTTCAGCTTTGTTTATTTTTGTCAATTCGGTTGCAGGCCTTTTCGGATTTCTCACGAGTGGCGGAACGTTAACATCATCTTCAACATTGTTGATCGCACTAGTAGCAGCTGGCGGTATTTTCGGCGCGTATTACGGAAGTAAAAAATTCAATACGCTGACGTTGCGAAATATACTCGCTTTTGTTCTGGGCATAGCCATACTCAAACTTTATACTATATGATACTGATCGTAAAATATTTTGGCGCTGTAGCCGACATAACTCAAACGAAGGAGGAACAGTTTTACATTGCAGATGAATTGAATTCAATTTCAAACATACAGTTGAAACTTGAAAATCAATATCCCGGCATCAAAAACATTCCGTATACTTTTGCAATCAATCAAGCCATAGCAACCGGAAATGAAGTAATAACCGAAAATGACGAACTTGCATTATTGCCACCATTTGCAGGCGGTTAAAAAAAAGAATGAGTTTGAAACGATATGACCGACAAATAGCCTTACCCCAAATCGGACTTTCAGGCCAGCAAAAACTAGCTGGGGCGAAAGTATTGGTTGTAGGCGCAGGTGGTTTGGGTTGTCCGGTTTTACAAAACTTGGCCGGCGCCGGAGTCGGGTATATTGGAATTTGTGATGGAGACGTTGTAGCAGAGTCCAATCTGCACCGCCAATTTTTATATGTAAACGCCGATTGCGGAAAAAATAAGGCTATAGTTGCAGCCGAGGCGATTTCAAGACAAAATCCTGAAGTCGATGTCACTTCTTACCCCGATTATTTTACAACTGAAAATGCGTTTGAATTTCTGTCAGATTATCAGATTGTCGTTGATTGTACCGATAATCAGCCGGTGCGTTACCTTATCAATGATGTTTCATTGGCAAAAGAAATCCCTATGGTTTACGCATCAATCCACAAATTTGAAGGACAGCTTTCGGTATTCAATTTTAAGCGCGGACCTTCCTATCGCTGCTTATTTCCACTCAGTGAATCACTTCATGAAAACGCCAATTGTGAAGACTTGGGCGTAATGGGTGTTTTGCCAAATACTTTAGGAACGCTACAGGCAACGGAAACGTTGAAAATTATTCTTGGGATTGGTAAAGTTCTGAGCGGTTCCTTAGTAGTATACGACGCTTTGGCGCAAAGCACGCAATCGATTCGCTTGCATCGAAATGAAACACAAATAGCCATTGGGATTCAGAACGGTAATTCTATCCGAAAGCGATCGGATATAGAAGTTCGCAACATTACTATCGCTGATTTTTTAGAAGCTATTACCCAAAAAACCCATTTGATTATTGATATCAGGGAAACGCATGAAGAGCCAAAACTAACTTTTGAAACTATTGCAACGGTACCGGTATCTCAATTGGAAGCTTATATAGAATCGCATGATAAAAGCCAAAAAATTCTTTTGTTTTGCCAGCATGGACACAACAGTATTCTCGCAGCGAATTATTTGTTGAAAATCGGATTTACCGATGTTTCGCAACTTCGGAATGGCATAGCTTCATTAGAAAAGATAAATACATTCGAATAGTGGCAACCGACAAACCTATAAAAAGTTCATTCGTAGAAGGCGCGATATCTGCCGTGTTCATCGGCGAATCTATTGCGAAGCATCAGAGCAAGACCGGAATTGGTGCGCATAATATTTTTCTGGGGCAAGTCCGCGCTGATATCATTGATGGAAAAGAAGTCACCGCTATCGAATATTCCGCTTACAAAACTATGGCAGAACAGCGCTTTTACGAAATACGCGAAGCCGCGTTCGCCAAATATGAATTGTCGTGCCTGCACATCTATCACAGTCTTGGATTGGTTAAAACGGGAGAAATTTGTCTATTCGTTTTTGTATCGGCACCACGTCGCAAAGTCGTTTACGAAGCCTTGGAATTTCTCGTCGAAGCCATAAAGGAAAATACACCGGTATTCGGAAAAGAACTGTTTGCGGATCAAACATACACCTGGAAGAAAAACACTTAAGTTCTTTTGGCTGTTTGTGTTTTTTCAATTTAACGCTATATTTGTAGGTTCGCCGATCATTTCAAATTGTCTCATTAAACACAATTGCATTTTGCAAGAAAGAAAAATATATAGCCGTAACGTTTGGATTGCCAATATGCTGCAGCCCGCAACGGTCTGTTTCAGCACCGGAACAATTTCAGCAATCCAATTTAAAAAGTTGGCTGACGCCGAAGATTTAGGCGATGCCGTTATAATGCCCGGCGTAATCGACGTCCACGTGCACGTAAACGAACCTGGAAGGACAATCTGGGAAGGTTTCGAAACTGCGACGCAAGCTGCAGCTGCAGGCGGAACAACCACGATAATTGATATGCCACTGAATGCTAGTCCGGTCACCACAACAGCCGAAGCTTTCAATCAAAAACTATCAGCGTCAAAAGGCAAACTCAATGTTAACGTGGGCTTTTATGCCGGGCTCATCCCCGGAAACGCCTCGCAGTTGGAAGCCATGATTCTTGCTGGCGTCGTAGGCGTCAAATGTTTCCTGACGCATTCGGGAATCGACGAATTTCCAAATGTCACCGAAAAAGATCTCGATGAAGCCATGCCCATCATTGCGAAATATAATATTCCGTTACTCGCGCATTGCGAGCTATATTCTGATGAGGTCGAATGCGATTTCGAAAACCATCCAACAAGTTACAAACATTACCTTGCTAGCCGTCCCAGAAAATGGGAAAATGATGCTGTTGAACTCATGATTCGCAAATGCAGGGAATACAATTGTCCGGTGCATATTGTGCATGTAGCTTCCTCAGACGTTTTGGAAATAATTGCGACAGCGAAAAAAGAAGGTCTGCCTATTACCGCAGAAACCTGTACGCAATATATTTATTTTAATGCCGAAGACATTCCCGACGCCGATTGCCGATACAAATGCGCGCCTCCCATCAGGGAACGTGCCAACAATGAACAGTTGAAGCAAGCACTCGCCGATGGAACTCTCGATTTTATTGCCACCGACCATTCACCTGCACCGGCCGAAATCAAAGAAATGGAGACCGGGAATTTAAGAAAGGCATGGGGCGGCATCGCCGGAATACAATTTCTGCTGACCGCTTCGTGGACTGCATTGAAAGACACAATGACGCTGGCAGAGTTCATTCCGTTGCTGACTTCACATCCCGCCCATTTTATCAAGGCAGGGAACAAAGGGAGCATCGAAATAGGAAAAGATGCCGATCTTGTTATTTGGAATCCTTACGAAACGGTAACGGTAAAGGAGGAAGATATTTTTTTCAGACATAAAATAAGTCCATATATTGCGCAAGACTTGAGCGGTGCCGTAATTGAAACCATCGTTAATGGCAACAGTGTTTATCTGAATAAATCAATACAAAATAAAAATAAAGGACAATGGCTTTTGAGAAAGTAAAAGAAATAATCAAAGAATCACCAACTTTTACAAAACTTACAGATCTTGCTGCTGAAAGGCTTGGAGGAAAAGTATGCTATGCAACTGATGATTTTTTTGCGGAAAAGGAAAACCTGATCGCGGCCACGCGTGGCATTTTCATTACCGATAAATATACCGAGCGAGGGAAGTGGATGGATGGCTGGGAAAGTCGCCGGAAACGTACGCCCGGACACGACTGGGCTGTGATTGAATTAGCGACCTCGGGAAAAATCAAAGGATTTGATATCGATACCAATTTTTTTCTTGGCAATCACCCACCGCATGCGTCTATCGAAGCTACAAATCTTAAGAATGTCGACAATAACATAGACTGGGAGTCGGTTGCATGGACACAAATCCTGCCGAAGTCCCATCTCGATGCGGGTTCACAAAATTTCTACGAGTGCCAAAGCGATGAAATTTTCACGCATCTGCGCTTGCATATTTATCCTGACGGTGGTGTTGCGCGGTTAAGGGTTTATGGAGAAGTGTTTAAAAATTGGAATAATGTCTCAGCTACTGAGGAAATTGATCTAGCTGCCGCCATCAATGGTGGAAAAGCTATAGCATGCAATGATATGTTCTTCAGCGCAATGAGTAACTTGATCATGCCAAACCGCGGCGTAAACATGGGCGACGGCTGGGAGACCAAAAGAAACCGAACGCCGAACAACCGCGACTGGGTCATCGTAAAGTTAGCACACAAAGGAAACGCTGCGCGTATTGTGGTGGATACTTGTCACTTTAAAGGCAATTATCCTGACAGTTGTTCCATCGAATTTTGTGTTTCAGAAAGCGATGATCTTGCGGGTGCCCATTGGCAAACGTTACTTCCGCAACAAAAATTGAGCGCCGACCATGAGCATAAGTTCGTCAATGAAATTTTGAAAGAGAATGCCGCAACACATGTCAGGCTAAATATTTTCCCCGATGGCGGAGTTAGCAGATTAAGAATCTTTGGTAAAATAATCAAATAGTGACCATACCTTTTTTTGTATTACTGATTTTGTACGCAGTGTATGCCGGTATCTTATTGCTACTGGTGTATTTGTCACACAAATTGCCCGCGATATTAGAAGGCAGATATCCTGGTACTTTTACAGAAGATCGGCGCACGACCATACAGAATTACATTTACGTTGGGATCTTGCTGGTGTTTATTGGTATTATCGCCAACACGTATTTTTTGGTCAAAGGAAGTCCGCTCGAAAGTCATTTGATGGAATGGCTCAACATTATCATCAGAGTGATGCACGTCACCTTCGGAATTGCGTGGATTGGCGCCTCATTTTATTTTGTGTTCCTTGAGAATGCGCTCAACCGGACGGAGAACGTACGCGATGAACTGGCCGGCAATCTGTGGGCGATACATGGTGGTGGATTTTATTATGTAGAGAAATATAAGATCGCTCCAAAAGTGATCCCGAAACATTTGCATTGGTTTAAATACGAAGCTTATTTCACATGGCTATCAGGGTTTTGCCTATTGTTTGTGGTGTATTATTTCAACGCATCAGCTTTTCTAATCGACAAGAACGTACTTGATATTACCGCCACGGAAGGAATATTGATAGGCGTGGGATCATTTGTCGTTGGGTGGATAATATATGACGTGCTTTGCAAATCGCCATTGATTAAAAACCAGCTGCTGTTTTCGATTATCGGGTTTATTATCCTGATATTTTTCGCGTGGTTTTACTGTCAGGTATTCAGCAGTAGAGCAGCTTATATCCATTTTGGCGCTATGATTGGCAGCCTGATGGTAGCAAATGTTTTTTTTGTCATCATTCCGGCGCAGAAGGCTATGGTAAATGCGGCAAAACTCGGACAACCACTCGATCCAACACTCGGCAAGAAAGCACTCATGCGATCGATACACAATAATTATTTTACATTGCCGGTACTGTTCGTGATGGTTAGCAATCACTTTCCGTCAACCTTTGGCTACGAACATCCTTGGCTGATACTCGCGGTTATTTCTTTGGGCGCGGCGGGCGTAAAACACTATCTGAACCTCAAAGAAAAAAAGGAACACAATGTGTGGATCTTGCCTGTGTCTATCGTAATTTTACTGGCGGCGTGCTTCGTATCGGCGCCAAGTACCAACCCCAATGAATGTAAGCAGGAAGTTAATTTTGCAACTGTAAAAGAAATTATAGATAAGCGCTGCATCCAATGCCATTCGGCGACACCAACAGATGATGTTTACAAAGTCGCCCCAAATGGCGTGATGTATGACACGCCCGAAGATATTGCAACGAAACGCGACCTGATAATGCAGCGCGTCGTCCTTACCAAGACGATGCCGCAAAACAATAAAACCCATATGACGGATGCGGAAAGAGACGCACTCAGATGTTGGATTGAACAAGGTGCGAGCCTCAAATAAATAGTATGACACTATCGGATTTTAATATTTTAGAAAAGGACATTGCGGCAAAACATTTATTGGAATGCTGCGGTTCGAACCGCTGGGTTGCCCAAATGATGGATTATTTCCCTTTTGCAACAGAAAAGGATCTGGTTGATCACGCGACGAAATTTTGGTATGATCAATGTAGCGAATCCGACTGGCGGGAATCTTTTACACACCATCCCAAAATCGGTGATGTGAACAGCCTGACAGAGAAATTCGCAGGGAAAGAGCAAGCTGGCGTTGCTGTGGCAACATTTGAGATTATTGCAGCGCTGGTAACAGCCAATGCAGATTACGATAACAAAAACGGATTTATATTCATCGTCTGCGCCACCGGGAAATCGGCTGGGGAACTGTTGCAACTCCTTCAGGACAGGTTGAAAAATACTCAAGAAGAAGAACTGCATATTGCGATGGGAGAGCAGCAAAAAATAACCATCATCCGATTTAAAAAGTTGCTGACCGACGCTAATTTTGAATTTCTGAAAGTCAGCCAGATTACCACACATGTTCTCGACACCGCAGTCGGCTTGCCCGGACAGCACATTTCCATAAAATTGCAGGCCCAACGTCGTAATCGTTGGCAAACCATTGCACAAGGTATTACCAATACTGACGGTAGAATACCTGATTTATTGCCGCAACAAAAGAATTTGCCGTCTGGAACTTACAAAATGGTTTTCGATACCGGAACTTACTATGCGGGTCAAAACCTCAGAACATTTTATCCAGAAGTCGAGATTGTTTTCAGCACCTTCGACGAATCGCATTATCATGTACCTTTGTTGGTGAACCCATTCGGATACAGCACTTACCGCGGAAGCTAAACAATATCAACAATCCATACTCAATTTCATAATTTTCAATATGATGACCATTCCTTCCAATAAAAAAGAACAGTTATTTGCCGGTCTAAGTCAGGCCAATTCGGCGTTTAACGAAATATATCCCGGGGACCGCAGCGAACGCCAACCCGTGCACACACTATACGGCGGAGCCAACCTTTTCAAATCAGATGCGCCCAAAGCATTGGGAAACCGTGCATTGGAAATCCTAGAAACATACGCGCCCAATCATGAAGTTTTTGGAAAAGCATTTGGATTGACCGGAGGTGCCGATTTCAGCAAACGTATCTATGAGAAGGTAGTTGCCAAACTCCAATCGGAAGCGATTGAAGATTTCAGGATTGATTTTGAGGACGGTTATGGAAACCGCAGTAATGAAGAGGAAGATGCGACCGCTGCTTCAGCTGCAAAAGAGGTGGCGAAAGGCATGCAAGACGGCACACTCTCACCGTTTATCGGGATTCGAATCAAGCCTTTTACCGAAGAAATGAGAGAGCGCGGATTGCGTACGCTCGACATCTTTGTATCGACTTTAGTCAAGGAAACCAATGGCAAATTACCTGATAATTTCGTAGTGATGTTGCCAAAAGTGACCATTTCGGAACAACCTGAAACACTCGCCAATTTCTTTACCATTTTGGAAGAAGAACTCGGTCTGGAAAATGGCAGCTTAAAAATGGAGATGATGGTCGAAACAACACAGGCGATCATGTCAATTGACGGAACCAATCCACTATACAAATTTATCAAAGCCAGTCAGGGACGTTGCATTGCAATGCATTTCGGAACTTATGATTATACGGCGAGCTGCAGTATTACGGCAAAATACCAGGAAATGGATCATCCGGTCTGCGATTTTGCACATCATATGACCAAAGTAGCACTTGCACATACTGGCATTTGGCTCAGCGATGGCGCGACCAATACAATGCCGATCGGACCGCATCGTGGCGAACTGACTCCGCAACAGGAAGAAGAAAATAGGCTCGTGGTTCACCGCGCTTGGAAGAAAGGCTACGATCATATCCGCCATTCATTGTGGAACGGATTTTACCAAGGTTGGGATTTAAATCCGGCACAATTCCCAATGCGCTACGCCGCAGTTTATGCGTTTTTCCTTGAAAGTTACGACGATGCTGTGGAACGCCTCAAAACATTTGTGGATAAAGCGGCGCGCGCAACATTAATCGGGGATGTTTTTGACGATGCTGCGACCGGACAAGGACTACTCAATTATTTCCTTCGCGCATTGAATAGCGGCGCGATTACCGAGGAGGAAGTATTGGCGACCGGACTCACATTAGACGAGATTCGTAGCCGTTCTTTCAAGAAGATACTTGAAAACAGAATGGCTAAATAAACATAGATGGTAGATATTACGCATAAGATCACCACGCTGCGCAGCGCGACCGCCGAGGCAATCGTCAAGGTAGGAGCGGCGGCGACTATTGCAGCTGTCATGGCTAAAAATGTTCCGAAAGGCGATGTGCTTGAAGTTGCGCGTACTGCGGGTTTATTTGCGGTGAAAAATACATCGAATGCCATACCCGATTGTCATCCGATGCCGATTGAATTTACAGGAATCGAATTTGAATGTCTCGAAGACAGCATCCGGATTGAAGTCACCGTAAAAACGATTTATAAAACAGGTGTGGAAGTCGAAGCCATGCACGGCGCCGCGATTGTCGCACTTACGATTTATGACATGCTCAAACCGATTGATAAAGGCGTAAGCATTTCGACAATACAACTGCTTCACAAAAAAGGCGGCAAATCCGATTTTACATCGGTTAATCCGCAACTTTCCGTGGCGGTAATTGTATGTTCCGATAGTGTTTCGGCTGGAAGCAAAGAGGATCTTTCGGGTAAGGTAATTGTACAAAAATTAGAAAAACTCGGATTGAAATTATCAGAATATTTGGTGATTCCCGATCAAATTGTGACAATCCAAAATAGCGTCCGTCAAATTTGCGACCAAGAAACCGACCTGATTGTCGTGACGGGCGGAACCGGATTGTCGCACAACGACGTTACTCCTGAAGCCATTATTGCGCTATTAGACCGACGGATTCCTGGCATTGAGGAAGCTATCCGTTCGTATGGACAAAATCGGACTCCGTATGCAATGCTCTCGAGAAGCGTCGCTGGATTTATAGGAAATACGCTGATATTGGCGGTTCCGGGTTCTGCCACCGGCGCTACCGAATCGATTGACGCAATTTTTCCCTCAGTATTGCATCTTTTTAAAATACTCAATGGCGATTCTCATGGGCGATAATAGGATATTGAAGGACACTTTAGGCCGTAACCACAATTACTTGCGAATTTCGATTACCGAGCATTGCAACCTGCGTTGCACCTATTGTATGCCTGCTGAAGGAATTGCGCTCACACCAAAAGCGCATCTTATGACGGCTGATGAAATCGTTACTATTGCGCAACAGTTTGTCGGACTCGGAGTTGATAAAATCAGACTAACTGGCGGCGAACCATTGGTACGAAAAGATGCCAAAGATATTTTGTTGCGCTTGGGACAACTCGGCATTAACCTTACTCTAACAACAAACGGCCTGCTAGTTCCTGAATTCATCGACACTTTTAAGCAAGCTGGAATTAGGACTGTAAATATTAGCCTTGATACTTTGGATAAAGACAAGTACAAGCAAATCACGAGGCGCGACCATTTCAACAAAGTTCTTGAAAGTATTGATTTGTTAGGGGATGAAAATTTCAATGTCAAGATCAATATTGTATTGATTAAAGGATTTAACGACAATGAGATTACCGACTTTCTCCGGCTTACAAAAAGAAAGAATATCCAAATCCGATTTATAGAATTTATGCCTTTTAGCGGCAATCAGTGGGACCGATCAAAGTTGGTGCGTTATACCGAAATACTTGAAAATATTGGCTCAATTTACCAAAATTCTGAAATAGAACGGCTTCAGGATGCGCCAAATGATACTGCGAAAAACTTCAGGATCAAATCCTATTTGGGTAGCTTTTCAATTATAAGTTCGGTTACCAATCCGTTTTGTAGTACCTGTAATCGCATCCGACTCACGGCTGACGGGAAATTAAAAAATTGTCTGTTTTCCAATTCTGAAACCGACTTGTTAAAACCGTTGCGCAACGGCGAATCGATAGTGCCAATAATTTGCGAAAATCTTTTTGCGAAACACGCCATGCGTGGCGGAATGGATGATGACTCGAAATTCACGAATCCCGATTTGTTTTCACAAAACCGAAGTATGATTGCTATTGGCGGTTAATTCGTTTTAACTTTATCTACATATCGAAATCGGTATTTTGATTTTCATTCTAAATCGTCGTTTATGTGCCTGCTGAAGTTGTAATGATTGTTGTGGTCAAGACGAATCAGATAATTGATTATAAGGTCATTGAGAGGTGTTCGACCCTATAAAATGATGAACAATCCGCTGCAATTGAAAATTATTTATCTATATTTACTTAAACAACGATTCTTCTATTCATCGGCATACTTTTAATGTCCTATTATTCACAATAACATATCCAGATTATGTCAAATAAAGTATCAGCAGAAGACATTATACTTCAGCACGAAAAGAATGGTAATTACACGACAGTAGATGGAATAAGGACATTCGCGTGGGACAGAGGTACAGGTCCGGTAGTGTTTTGTATACATGGTGTGCCGACCTCTTCTTTTCTTTATCGTAAGGTAGCTCCAGAACTAGAAAAACTCGGATTAAGGACTATTGCTATTGATTTGCCAGGGCTGGGTTTATCCGAGAGACCAGAGAATTTCGATTACACCTTTAGCAACTTTGGAAAATTTTGCAACAGTTTTTTAGATGCACTAAATATTAGTGAAGTTCACCTGCTAACGCATGATATAGGCACACCCATTGGGTTGTCCATGGCAAACAAAAACAGCAGACATATAAAATCAATTACTGTTTTAAATTCCATGTTAGACTTGGAACATTTTAAGAAGCCTTTGCCTATGCGCCCTTTTGAAATGCCTTTGCTCGGAGAAGCAGAACTCGCATTACTAACACCTCTTACTTTTCCGTTATTTATAAAAGCGACCGGAGTAGTAAATATGGACAACATTTCTCATGAAGAAATGGCTGCCTATATCCATCTTTTAAAAAGGGAAGATGGCGGTAGAGCATTTTTAAAAATTATGAGGAATTTTGAGCAAACAGCCGAATTTACACAAACTTGCTACGATGCATTTCAAAATCCAGAATATCCTGTACAATTGATCTGGGCTAACGAGGATCCTTTGCTGCCATATGAGGAGAGCGGAAAAGACTTTGAAAATGCCCGACCTGGATTACCTATTACTAAGGTGGAAGCCAAACATTTTTTACAAGAAGAACAGTATGTAATTATTGCTTCGAAAGTGAAAGAATTGGTATCATAAAATATTTTTTTTTCTGCAGAGAATACTCTGTTCATGGTTCCGAGACTTACTTCTAGCCGAAAAACGTCGCAGTAAAACTAACCCAGCCCAAGATTCGCAAGTTTCCGATGATGGCGCTGAAGAAGATATTTGCAGCCAACCGTTCTTGTGAAATCAAATAAAAGTACCAGCTAAAGTATTGCACAAAATGATATTGTTTACACATTCCGAAAACGGTACAGTTCATTATTTGAAACTTTGTCAAACGAACATCTTGAATATCGCCCAGTGCAAGCGTTGAAGGGAACATTTCACTCTTTGAAGTTAAGTGAAAACAAATATAAACTGAAATAGTCGCTACTTTTCCTCAATCATTTTTTTTAGTCCACTAAGAATTTTGTCCCAGCCTTTTAAAGATTTTTTATACCGCTCTGCTGCACCTTCGCCGCTGCCTACATTATCCGTAATGCTCAAGGTCGTGATGCCGTTTCCGTATGATAATTCATCGGTTACAACTGAAATCCAACTTTTCTCGTCGCTGTTGTTTCCAAGTGTATATTGAAGTAACTTTTCGGGAACAATTTGCAAAATCTTACCACTCATCTCAATATTTTTAATGAAGAGCAATTTGCCTTTAAATTTAATAGCGCTTCCTGCTTTCCAAGCCGAGAACACGTTGCAATTGAAAAAATACTCCTTAGTTTTTTCAGGATTTGTCAAAGCGTCCCATACAGTTACAGGAGCGGCGTTAATGGCAATTGTTTTATGTACAATATAATCATTCATGGAAGATTTGATCGTAATTTGTTAGGAGGATTGCTGGGTTCCGATAAATTCTTTTCCGGTAATAAATTTTTCAATTTTACCCACATTGCGACTGCCGGTAGCTTTAACTGCTGCTTTGAGTTCTTCTACCGGAATGTTCCACTTTCTGGACCAATATTGTAATTCATAGGATTCAGTAAGATTGATTTCGGCCCTATCATGAAAGTCGGTTTTCTCTTTATTGTCCATGATGTTTCAATTATTAAAGAACCTAAGTTACAACTTGATATGTTAAAAATGTTATAGAATTTAATATATAACTTATAATTTACTAGCCAGTTTCCGAATTTGGAGCATCGACAGGTTTTGACTGTGGAGATCCTTGTTGTCTTAAATAAATAGAAAGTACTACAATCGCAAACACTGAGAGGAATTCGCTTTGCCAATTTTGGAATGATTCAAACCAGAAACGCGAATCAGTCATATAATCTGAAAATGTTAGTACGGATTCACCTCGTAAACTTCTAAAAAGATTTTCGTCATTTCGGCTTCCACAGAAATGTATTACAAATGACAATAAAAATAACAGAAGCAGAGAAACCGTCAATGAATCCTTGTAGAGTGAGAGCCATATACCACCTTTTTTAACAGGCCATGGTGCATCTATCTTACTTGGAGATGGCTTTCTGTCGACTTCTTCAGGACCATCAAAACCCTTGGATTCAGATGATCCTTTCTGCCTTAGAAATATCGTAAGCCAAACGAACAGTGCCATTTGGAGAAATTCGCTTTCCAGATTCTCAAAGGTAGATTGCATGAAATGCCCAGATGTGAGATATCCAGACATGCTTACAGTCGATGCACCTGCTTTTAAAAGTTCATCATTGTATTGAGAAATACCAAAAATTACCTGTCCAAACAAACCTACAACGAACATCAACAAGAACACAATGGATAAACCATTGTGATATAAAAATTTTCTCATGTCGATTTCACTTTAAAACCTGATTTGAACTACGGTTTGAGTACGACTTTAACGCAATTGTCTTCTTTCTTATTAAAGATATCATACATTTTTGCTGCATCTTTTAGCGCAACGTTGTGCGTGATGATATCATCAAGCTTCACTTTTCCGTTTTGTACCAAGGTGATCAGGTGGTCGATATAGTTATGAACCGTCGCTTGTCCGCCTCTCAATTTAATTCCTTTGTCGAACCATTGATGCAGCGGAAAATTATCGAAAGGTGTGCCGTAAACTCCGACTACCGTTACAGTTCCGCCGCGGCGTACTGCATCCAGACAGCGTTCGAGTACCTTCATTGTTCCGGCTTCTCCCTGGATGACGTTTAGCGCTTTGGTAAGAAAATTATGGTCGGCTTCCATACCCACCGCGTCTACGCAAACATCGGCGCCATAGCCATTGGTCCAGCTGCGAATGACTTCCACTGCATCGTTTTTACTGCCGTTGATAGTTTCCACTTTGGCAGCATTACGTGCCATTTCCAAACGATACTCGCGCGTATCTACACCTATAACCCGTCCAGCACCTTGAAGCCATGCCGCTTTCATTGCCATGATTCCTACCGGGCCGCAGCCGAATACGACTACTGTTTCACCGCCTTTGAGTTCAGCCCAATCTATTGCCGACCATCCGGTTGGAAAAATATCGGTTAGGAATAAAGTCTGTTCATCGGAAAGATCTTCAGGTATAATTCTCGGACCATAATCAGCATAGGGAACACGAACATATTCAGCCTGGCCGCCGCTATATCCGCCGTAAAGATCGGTATAGCCAAACATGCCGCCACCTTTGCCATCAACGAGTCCGCCTTCAGGACCGTAATGTTCAGGGTTCGAATGCTCGCAGGCTGTCGGCAGGTTCATATTGCAGAAGTGACAAGATCCGCAAGCTATCGGAAACGGAACTACAACGCGGTCGCCCTTTTTTAAATTGCTTACGCCCGAGCCGACTTCCTCAACTATTCCCATAAATTCGTGACCCATGATCATGGGTGTTGGTTGGGGAATAAAACCGTTATAGATGTGCAGGTCGGAACCACATATTGCCGTAGAAGTTACCTTAAGGATAACATCTCTTTCATGTTCAATCCGCGGATCTTCAACAGTATCGACCCGAACGTCTTTTGGTTTGTGAAATACAAGTGCTTTCATAATATTATTTTTTTAATTTAAAAAAACCTGCCTTGTTATCCAGGGCAGGTTTTTCGTATAAGCAGTCAGTAGTTATTCTTCGGTATCTCCTTCTGTAGCATCGAAATTGATCGTGTTGTAAGCCGCTTCTGTAAGTAGCATGTCGGCCTCTTTTTCTTCATCTAAGGTTTGTACCAACAATTCCATGGCTTCATTCTCACCAAGTGTTTTTGCGAAAGCAGCTAATGTACCGTATGAAGCGATTTCATAATGTTCGATTTTTTGTGAAGCAGCGATGATTCCCGCATCGCGAACAGCGCCAAGTTCAGTCTCTTCCATTATGCCTTCACCTTCTTTAATAAGACCTTCCATGGCGTCACATTTTTTAGCGACCGCTTTTTCTCCAACTATTTCAAAAACCTGCTCTAAACGTTTCACTTGCTCTTCGGTTACGGCGAGGTGATCTTCAATTGCTGTAATAAGATTGTTGGAGGTGGCATTTTTGGCCATTTTCGGCAATGCTTTTGTTAACGCTTTCTCTGCCCAATAAATATCTTTTAGGGAATCAACGAAGAGTTGCCTTAGTCCTTCCGCAGCCGAAGATTTAGCTTTTACAGTCCCTTTTGAAGTACTGCTTTTCGATGTGCTTTTTTCTTGTGTTGTAGTTTTCATATTTTCTGTTATTATTTATTATTTATTAACGGTATCAACCACCACCGTTGTCGTAGTATCCACAACAATGGCCGCTGGTTCGCTTGTGTATGTTTCATCCATTACCGTCGTTGATTCGGTTGTTTTTTCTGTTTCTTTGCACGATGTGGTCAGACCGATTACGATAGCGATAAAAGCCAATGTTTTAATAAGTGTTTTCATAATGTATTTATTTAATTGTTATTTAATATTTCAAATGAATAATAGCAGTACATAATAGGGATACCTATTATAGAACTTAGATTTGTAATAAACTTAAAAATTGTGATATAGACAGTTACAGCACATGTAATCAATGTATTACAAAATTACCTAGGATTTGTTTAAAACCTAAATAGAGTGATAATTACAAAGCTAAAGCCCGGGTAAGAATATTGATTTATATAATTCAACAAATATTTTACAGTATTTCCTTTTGGATGAAACTGCACGGAAATATTTTAATCTATAAATCCTATAAAATTATAGCGGAATTGTATAAGAATATTCGCAAATTCTGATTGTAGCTTTGAAATACAATTCTATGTCAGAATTGCTATGAAAAGAAAGGGCTTATGCCTCGTTAATAATACAAAACACAGTAAGGTCACAAAAGCGTCTTGCGTTATGTTCATAACAAAAGCGTTGCAGGTGACTCTTCCTACGCGACAGTAAGAAGAGTGATTTTGTTAGATTGATTCTTATTTTGTTAGAGCCTGCAATGTCGCGTATATTGCAGGCTTTTTTTGCGCTATCAGTAATAATCTTATGTAATTATCCAATCCGTAATCTTATAATTTTTGATAAAAATAGCATAACCGCAATCATTCGGAAATTCCCAAATTTGTACTATTATTTGCACGATTATGACAGAAAGTTCGTACTATGATAAATAGCAAGCAATTCAGCGCTTACAAGAAAATTTATCACCCTTTTACGCAATAGTAACATCGAGAATCGGCCTAAAACTCTTTGTGAGCGTTACGATGTTAAACTGATCAAAAAGCAAAGGCATTAAGAAACGGAGGAGTTTTTTCTGCGAAAACTGCCAGAAATTAAATTTATGAAAAAAAAGCACCTTCATACCGGCTGTTCCTCTTTCAGTAATTCAAAATGGAAAGGTATCTTTTATCCCGAAGATTTACCCCGTAATAAATGGTTCGAATTTTACTGCAAGCACTTTAATACCTACGAGCTTAACGCGACCTTTTATCGATTTCCGACAGTAAAAAGTCTACAAGGCTGGTATCATAAATCGCCGGAAGATTTTGTTTTTGCAGTGAAAGCGCCGCAACTCATCACGCATATTAAACAGTTTACTGATTGTCGACAAGAAACGGATGAATTTTATAGTACTTGCCACAAAGGCTTGGGCACCAAATTGGGTTGCATCCTATTTCAATTGCCACCTTCTATTGAATATACCGCTTACCGACTTGCGCTGATAATTAGTTATATGAATCGCGATTTTTGTAATGTGATTGAATTCCGAAACGAAACGTGGTGGCGACAAGAAGTTTACGATGCATTTACGGAAAATAAAATTGTATTTTGTAATGTAAGTTATCCGAAGTTGCCGACGACTTTGGTGCGTACTTCCGACATCGGTTATTTCCGTTTCCATGGCATTCCAAAACTGTTTTATTCTGAATATTCCAAAGATGAACTTGAGCAATTATACGAGGCAATTCAACTCACACAATGGAAAGAAGCGCATGTCTATTTCAACAATACGGCGAGCAAGGCCGGAATTCTAAATGCAATAGAAATAAAATCATTGGCAGTTGAATAATTATTTCACTCTGATCAGGCGGCAGTAGTCGAGCATAGCAGTATTTTCGTCTACATTCATATTGTTATTCCATTCATCGAAGGAAATTTTCAACAAGTTTTGTCCTTTTTTGAGTTTGATTTCATGCGCGTTGCTGTATCCCCAATCTGACCACTCGTCTGTTCCTCGTTGTGGAAGTACGATTACACCCGAGTAAACGGAATTGGCATATAAACTCCGGATGGCGCACTTGTTTTCGGTATTCCACGGACCATTACCATTGGCGTATCGAAAATCTACGCGGTAATTTCCACTTTCAGGCACAGTTACCTTAATCGTGATCAGTTTGTTTTTGTTTTTGGTGACTTCGACAAATCCGCTTCCTGAATAATTTATGTATTTTAATGACGATTTGGGTGCCTGATATTCAACCTCCACAATTTGCAAAGCCTTTTTCGGATAGACCAAAATTGGTTCGCTTGTAAAGCTTTCGTAACCTTCAGCATCAATAGCACTCACTTTGTATTCGGCAAAAATATTCTGTTCAACCGCAAAAGACAGTGCAGTAGTTTTTGACGCTAAAACGCCATTTTTATATACTGCGTAACTGGTTGCACCCGAAACCGCATCCCATAACATGCGGCCGTTTTCTATTTTTGTCAACGGATTAGTCGGTGAAAAATGATTTGGCACCAGATTTATTTCGCCACCGAAATCGTTATTTTTCATCTCGATTTCAATTGTATGTTCTCCTGAAATTTCAGCTTTGATAAACGGACTCACTTCTTTTCCGTCGAGCATAAAGGAAGCGATTTGGTTTCCATACCCTTTAATTGTAATTGAAAGCGAGGCTTGACGATATTTAAAATTTTTGAGCGACTTTGTTCCGCCATAGTTTTTTGGTATTGTGGGCTCGAAGATGATTCCATTTTCAGTAAATACGATACCCATAAAAACCCTATGTACCATGGCGAGATTACCGGCCATGCTCCACAACATTCGATCGGAATTGATTTCCGTTCCCACATAATCGCCATTGCCTGCTACAAAATTTTCGTAATTGGTAAGGAATAATCCGCCCGCGCGGTAAATCGCTGCAAGTCCGTGGTTGAGCGCAGTTTCGTTTTTTGCTTTGGCAGCTGCCAAGTTCCAGTAAGCCTGAACAAAAGGCCAAATCGCATCGTTATGATATGGCGGAATTCCGGGAATTTGCGGATAGATGCACGTCGCGCCAAAGTCGGTTAATGGTGATTTTGCCATAATAGATTTGGTCTTCGCTTCATCGGCAACGCCAAAAATCACAGCAAGCGCTTCGCCCAAGGCTTCGAATCGTGGGGAAATTGTTAGGTTCGTTTTGCCGTATAAATACTGCGCATAATATCCTTTGTCTTCCATCCATAGCTGTTTATTGATACCGTTTTTGATCGATTCTGCGCGTTCTTCATAAATTTTACTGTCTTTGCCAAGGATTCTGCCCATTGCGGCAAATATGCGGTGTGCTTGATAATGGATTACATTGGTCCCGAGATTTTCGGAAACATAAATATCCATATTCGACATCCACTTGGGATAAGTCTGCTCCCGCCAATCCAGGAAGGACGATTCGCCGCGGTACAATCCGGTTTTGGGGTCGCGCAAAGTTTTATAATCATCGTCGAGCGAATTTTTGATGATAGTGTAACTTTTCTCGAGCCAGGCTCTGTCACCAGTGGTTTTATACACTTCCCATGCTGCCAGTGCCCAAACCTGCCTGTCAGATGAAACCGGCCACGCTCCACCGGATCCGGTATCTTGCACAATGCGATCACGTTTTACTTTTTTCATCAGACTGATCTTGGCCACATCTGGCTGGTAATAAGCGAAAGCCAGAATGATACTGTAGCTGATGTCACGCGTCCAGACACCGCCCCATTTAGCACCTGTGCGGAAAGTGCTATCAGGTTCAATATTGATGAGCGCCTCTTCGGTCGACAGTCTGAAAAGTGCATCTACGATAGGCTGCCCAGAAACATAAGACGGTTTGGCGGTAATATCGCGCGTCAATTTCCATTCCTTGGTCTTGCTTGCGTTCGTATCAACAGGATTTAGAATTACCGTAATTTCATAAACGCGATCTCCGTCGGGATCTTCAAGTTTTAGTTTTTTTTCATCGAGGTTCGAAAAGTCCCAACTCAATGGTTCGGATCCACCGGCAATATAAAATCCTTTGAAATCTTCTTTCGCAATCTTACTGCCGTCATAAGCAGTATAATAACCTTTGCTGGCAAATTGGCTAAGTACTTCCGACATATCTACGCGGAAAGTATAGCTGTAATTCGCAGGTAGGAATCTATCAATTGAAACCGATCCGGTCTTTGCGGCAACGCCGAATTTTGCGACTGGCGATATGTGCTCGTTACCAATGATATGTAGATGGTCGCTGCCGGGTTTCATCTCGATATCTTTTTCGTTGATGCTAAATTTGTAGGTGATTTGGCGCGGGAATAGCTGGCTTGCTGTACTTTGATAATCGGACACGATTGAGTTCGGCGAAGTTACCGTCGCGGTATTCTTGCCTTGTACTACTTTGTTGTCATAGAGGGTGTATTTGGATGAGCGGTACAATTCTTTTTGTGCGTGCAGAGCCGAAATGAATAGGAGCAAAGTCAATGTCAGTATGTGGCGAAGCGATTGTTGTTTTATTTGCATTTGTTTTGGGTTAGGTCAGGAATCCAGTGAAATGATAAATTCTAGTATTTCGGGAACGGTTAAAACGTAATCCGGTTTGGTGTTTTCTATCGCATGGCGCGGCATAAAGGGCATTACTGCAGTTTCGGGTTTTTGGACAACGCTTATCCCAGAATTTTTTTGGATTGCCATAAGACCGTTAGTTCCGTCAGCATTTGCGCCTGAAAGGAGAATGGCAACAGCAGCACGACCGTATGCCTCGGCCGCCGATTCGAACGCGACGTCAATACTTGGCCGGCTGTAATTGATTTTTTCGGAGGCGTCAAGCGAAATGATATCGTTTTTTTCGAATAGTAAGTGATAATCAGACGGTGCAACATAAATATAACCCGGCTTTAGCGGCACTTTATCTTCGGTTTCCATAACCGTAGTCGCCGTTTTGATGGCAATGAGTTCTTCGAGTGTGCTGTCTTCAGCGCTCTTACGATGCAGGACAATAACCAATGCGAATGTATGAATAACAGGCAATTCGGGCAGGACCTGCATTAGCACATCAAGACTACCAGCGGAACCGCCGATTACTGCGACTTTACACTTCAGACTTACCGCATCTTTTTCCATATCTTATCCTTATTAAGCTGCTTGAACCGGGTTTGCGGTAATGAGTATTTAATGGTTTCTTTAGTTCCGAGTGCGAGATAACCAAGTTTGGCCAGACTTTCATCGAAAAGTATCAATACCTTTTCTTGTAAATCTTTGTCGAAATAGATTAAAACATTTCGGCATAGGATCAGATCAAATTCGTTAAACGAACGATCGGAAACTAAGTTGTGTACCGAGAAAACCATTTTTTCGGACAAATCACCACTGAATTTGGCCGAACCATAATTGGCAGTATAATAGCGCGAGAAATCTTGCATTCCTCCTGAAGCGATGTAATTTTCCGAATATTGCTTGATGAGTCGCAATGGAAAAACCCCGTTTTTGGCTTTGTCAAGCACAGTAGGATTGATATCGGTAGCATAAAGCAGCGCCTTGTGCAACATATTAGCTTCCTTTAGTATGATGGCCATCGAATACACTTCTTCGCCTGTGGAACAGCCAGCATGCCAAATCCGGATGAAAGGTTTTGTTCCAAGGGAAGGCAGCACCTCATTACGTAGCAACTTGTAAAATTGCGGATCGCGGAACATTTCGGTAACATTGACTGTTATTTCCTCGACCATGCGATGGAAGTAATCGACATCCGATCTTACTTTGGAGAGAAAATCAGGGAAGTTTGTAAAGCCGTCGAGTTGATAAAGTCGGTCGATCCGCCGTTTGAACGAAGCTGGTGAATAACTACCAAAGTCGTAGCCGTAGTACTCAAACACTTCATTGATCAACACCTCAAGTTCACGGTCCCCAATCATAATGGTTTATTAAATCGTCTCGAGCAATTGCAGTAATTTGTCAATATCGACCGGTTTTGAAATATAACCGTCGGCTCCTGCTTTCAAACATTTTTCGCGATCGCCAACCATTGCCTGTGCCGTCACCGAAATCACAGGCGTGGTTATTCTAAAAGGGATTTTCTTTATGAGCGGTATTGCTTCATAACCATCCATATCGGGCATCATCATATCTATGAGAATGGCGTCTATCGTTTCATTGCCTTTTAGCAGCTCGATAGCTTCGGCAGCACCCTGACAAGATACGCAGTCAAATGATTTGGCGCGCAAAACGGCACTAAGCGCAAAAATATTTCGCGCGTCATCATCAATAATTAAAATTCTCTTTTTATCCATAACTCCTTCGTTACGCTTTATCGTAAAGCCACACGCGCAATAGTGACATTAACTGGTCGATATCGACAGGCTTGGTAATATAGTCTGAAGCGCCTGCATTGATACACTTTTCACGGTCGCCCGTCATGGCTTTTGCAGTTACGGCAATTACCGGCAGCGTTTTAAATTTGCTTTTTTCGCGTATTCTCTTCGCGGTTTCATACCCATCCATATTCGGCATCATCATATCGAGCAACACCACGTCGACATCTTTGTGCTCATCGAGTGCTTTTAAAGCCTCTTTGCCGTCAATCGCGGTTACTACTTTCATTTTTAAAACTTCGAGTGCTTTGGTCAGCGAGTAAATATTGCGCACATCGTCATCAACTACGAGAACGGTTTTATCCTGCAGAATGTTATTGAGCAAGTGCAAGGTTTTGTTGTCTTTTTTCCCATTATCATCGCGATTTTCCACCAGATGTAAAAACAAGGAAACTTCATCGAGCATGCGTTGATAAGAATGTGCAGTTTTTACTACTATCGAATCGGCATATTTTTTAATCTTGAGTTCTTCCTTAATAGACAAACTTTTTCCAGTAAAGACAATGACGGGCAGATTTTCCATCCCGGTCGTTTTTTTGACCTTGTCGAGAATTGCATAGGCTTGCTGGTCGGGAATGCCCATATCAAGGATAACGCAATCAACGCCTGTTTTTTGCAGTGCGTCGACGCCTTCAGAAACTTCACTTTTTATTTCAGAATTGATATTATGAGTTTCGAGGAAGTACGCTAGGGCTTTTGCATGTTTCGGATTGTCTTCAATGATCAGCACTTTCTGGTACTCTTTGTTGATGATTGTCTCAATTCGCTTAAAAACCTCTGGCATTTGTTCAAAAGCAACCGGTTTGTCAAGGAAATTGACAGCGCCTTTGAGCAGGCTTTCCTGTCTGAGTTTGTGCGATGACATGATGTGCACCGGAATGTGTTTGGTTTGCGTATTGTTTTTGAGTTCCTCCATAACCTCCCAACCGCTTTTCATCGGCAGTTGGATGTCGAGTAAGATTCCTGCAGGTTTGTACACTAGTGCAAGATTGAGCGCATGGTCGCCACGGACCGATACAATACCTTTGTATCCGCGCTTACGTGTATATTCCAACAGTGATTTTGCAAAATTGATGTCGTCTTCGACAATCAGGATAATCTTGTCTTTTTCGATAATCGTTTCGCGGTCATCGGGAACTTCATCGGGAATGACATTACTGATATATTTACTGTTATAAGCTTCAACCTTTGTTTCTATTGGAGCTGATAGAATTTCCGCCGAGTTTTTCTCAGTCGTTTTTGGAATGAAATAACCCGAAACCGGAATGCACAATGTAAATTCACTTCCTTCGTCTACAGCACTTTTGACAGAGATTTCACCATGAAGCAATTTTGCCAGTTCGCGGCTAATTGAGAGTCCGAGACCTGTGCCACCATATTTACGTTTCGTCGAGCCGTCGGCTTGCTGGAATGCCTCGAATATTAGGGGTTGTTTTTCACGCGGAATTCCAATACCGGTGTCTTTTACAATAAAGCAAATCGTTTTCTCATTGGCGGGATCCTTTTTGATTTCGAGCGTCACCGAACCTTTCGACGTGAATTTGATTGCATTAGAGATCAAATTTTTAAGGATCTGCTCAAGTCGCATTTTATCGGTTTTGATGACCAATGGCGCATTTTCGGCAGCAATCTTAAATTCGATATTTTTTGCTTTTGCAACTTCGCTAAACAAATCTTTGAGATTACTGGTGATTTCCGTAGTCGCGATGTCGAGAAATTCAAGGTCCATTTTTCCCGCCTCAATTTTCGAAAGATCGAGAATCTCGTCAATCAGTGCCAAAAGGCCATTGCCCGAACTATGAATCACTTTCGAAAATTCGATCTGTTCGACATTCATGTTCTTATCGTTATTTTCAGATAATAACCTGCTCAACAATAAGATGGAATTGAGCGGGGTACGCAATTCGTGCGACATATTGGCGAGAAACTCCGATTTATAGCGCGTACTATTTTCAAGATCTTCCGATTTCTTTTGAATTTCGGTGTTCTTTTCCTCGAGTAATACACTACGTTCGGCGAGTTCTTCATTTGTCTGTTGCAATTCTTCCTGCTGAACGCGAAGTTCCTCTTCTGACGCCTGCAGTTTTTCAGTTTGCGTTTCGAGTTCTGCATTCATGCTTTCGAGTTCGGTATGTTGTACCCGCAATTCTTCAGACTGCGCTTGAGTTTCCTCGAGTAATTCCTGAACTTTCGCCCTATTCTGAGCAGCTTTTAACGCGATCCCGATGTTGTTGGAAACAGCATTGAGGTATTCGATTTCGAGTCTGGTATATCTACGGGTGCTCGCGAGCTCAACTGCGCCTTCGACTTTCGTGTCTATAACAGGCATTGCGACAACATGTGCAGGTTTAACTTCGCCAAGTGCATAAGATATACGGATATCACTTTCGGACAAAGATTTGAGTTCGAGTAATTTTCCTGATGCCACAGCTTGTCCTGTTAATCCTTCGCCCACTTTTAGCATTACGCGTTTTTTGCCGGGAATGAAACTGTAGCCTGAAACCGCCTTAAGTTCATCACCGTCAACAAGGTAGATAGCGCCCGCGTTACTTCCGGTGTAAACGGCAAGAAATGCAATGACATCTTTGGTAAGTTCGCGCAATGACTTTTCGCCAATCATCACATCATTGAGTTGTGCAATTCCACTCTGCAACCATTCTTTTTCAGATAGTAATTGGAACGAGTTATCAAGCGAATTTGCCATATTGTTAAGCGAATCACCCAAGGTTCCAAGTGCGCCGCTTTGAGTTTCATCGGCCCTGATTTGATAATTACCTTCTGATATTTGTTCAGCAATGTTGCTGATAACGTCAATGCGTTTGGCGGTTTCAGCATCTTTCTGTTGGAGTTCGAGCTGCAGACTCTTGCGTTGTCTAAAATCATTGAGGATTCGGTAAAAAAAGATAGCACTAATTAAAATAGCGATCATTGCCGCCACGACGATAAGCACCAGACTGAAGCTGCCGTATTTATTTGAGTTGCTACTTCGTTCTTTCAAAAGTTGTTGTTCATGGGCTTCCAAACGCTTGAAAATCCGACGGATTTCACTCATGAGTTCACGACCACGATTCAGGTTATCCGCAATTACCGGTCTGCCCATCTTCCGGTCTTCGATCTTGGCATCAAGAAATCTGAAAAACTCACTGACGATCGGCTTAACCTCATTGATGTTTTTTTGTTGGGAAGAATTATCGACGGTTAATTCGGCTACTTTGGCAAGGTAATTTTTGGCGCGAGGCTCTCCATCTTCAGCAAATTCAAGGAATCCGGTTTTGCCGGTCAAAAGGAAACCTCTCATACTGTTCTGCGCCTCGGTCATCACGTTGACACTTTCATTGAGATTGTAAATTACTTCTTGGGTGTGGCTGACCTGCCGGTTGCTTTCGAGTAGATTTTGGATGCTGATGTAGGAAGCTGTCGAGCTAATGATCAATATCGTTATCGAGATTGCGGAGCTGACAATTAGATTCCTTTTAAAATTATCCTTCATGTGGTTTTCGTTTAAGGATTGCGTAAAGGCAGTATGAGGATAAAGCTTGAGCCAATTCCGGGCTGACTTTGGGCAGTAATCAGTCCGTTGTGTTTGTCTATTATTTTTTTAGCAATTGCCAATCCGATTCCGGTTCCTTCATAAACGTTCCGTGGATTCAGGCTTTGGAAGATGATAAAGATTTTATCGACATAATGCTCTTCAAACCCAATCCCATTATCAGCAACCGTAATCCGGCAGTAATTTCCTCTCGAATCGAGTGCACTTTTAAAACTTTTTTGTGCTATACGCTCGTAGCTTATTTTGATTACTGGCTTCGTATCGGCTTTAGCGAATTTGAGCGCATTTCCGATCAAATTTTGAAATACCTGACGCAATTGCCCAGGAATTCCCTCCAATACCGGCAGTTCATCAACGTGTATCGTCGCCTGTTTCTGGTGTGTGATAAATTCAAAATCAGCCAGCACTTCACCAAGTGTTTCATTGAGATCGGTAGTTTCAAAATCCACATCCGAAGACAAACGGGCATATTCTAGCAATTCGGTGATAAGTTTTGACATCCGCTGGGCAGCGCTCACGGTTCGATCAATGTAATCATGCGCGATCGTGTCTTCGACAAGGTATTTCTCTTTAATAATTTTGATGAAGATTTCGATCTTGCGCAACGGTTCCTTGAGGTCATGCGAAACAACCCAGGTAAACTGTTGGAGTTCGTGATTGATTAGTTCGAGCTCCTCATTTTTGGCAACTAGTTGTCGTGTTCTTTCCAATACCTTTATTTCAAGGTTTTCCTGAGCTTCTTTTCTGATTTCAATTTCTTTGGAAAGGAGATCGCGAATATCTTTGAGTTCTTGCTGTTGCTGGTAAAGTTTGAGGAAAGATTTTACCTTTAATATCAGCAGATCGGGATCGACAGGTTTGGTGATATAATCAACTGCACCGGTTTCGTATCCTTTCGAAATGTATTTTTTTTCTTTATTGATCGCCGAAAGAAAAATGACAGGAATGTCTTTGGTCCGGTTGCTGCCCGACAAGGTTTCGGCAACTTCAAAACCATCCATGCCTGGCATCTGCACATCCATGATGATTAAAGAGTACTCTTGTTTTAAGATTTTTCGTAGCGCTTCTTCACCGGATTCGGCTGAATCAGCCTGCATACCGTGTAGTTCAAGGATTTTTTTAAGCGGGATAATATTTTCCTTTTTATCGTCAACGATCAGTATCATAATGAATCTGGGTACCCCGTATTTTGAAAAGGCAGCCCTTTGTCAAGTATGTCTCTAAGTTTTGCGCATAATTTTGAAAAATCATCAAGCTTTTCGATGTAATCGGCAGCGCCGTTTTCAAAACATTCTTTTTTATAATAGCTTGAAGTGGAGTACATGATGACTGGAATTCGTTTGAGATGTTCTAACTTCTGGAGCTCTTTCAAACAGTCGATACCGTTCATCCTCGGCATATTTACATCTAGAAACAACAAATCAGGCTTTGCGCCACCGGACTTTAGTTTTTCCAAGACATCAATTCCGTCAAAAGCACCAAAAAAAGAAACCGATCTGTCTGTCTCAAAAAGTGCTTCCTGAAAAAGAAATTGATCATCAGGATCATCATCTGTTAAAAGTATAGAATTAATTTTTTGAGTCATAATTCCAAATATACTAAAAAGTACCGGGAGGTAAAGTATTCGTAAATGTTAAAAAAGGTATAATGTTTTGTGAAAATTTGACTAGGAATTGAAGTGCGTAGATAGAAAAATTTTGATCTCGTAGATTAAATTGTGTAATCATCAGAAGGTAAACTGTAAAGGTTCGGTATTGGGAGCATGTTACCTTTACTCAAAATTTCACAAATGATAATCCCTAAATTGCTATTCTATCTCGATGACGATGTGGAAGATTTAAAATACTTTAAAGAATTGGCAGAGAAATTGGGTCATCGGGTTTCTATTTTTGCGACGAGCAATGATATGTTTTACGCATTGAAACATCAGTTGGAGAAGCCTGTAATGATTTTTTTAGATGTTCACATGCCGGTTTTAAATGGGGAAGCGATATTGAATTTAATCAAAAAATCGGCATACAAACACATACCAATTGTAATGATATCAGGTATCGATTCAAAAAAAATGATGCAGAATTATTTGGAAATCGGCGCCAATAGCTTAATTGAAAAACCTGTCAATGACGATTTAATTCAGGTGCTAGAGCAAGTTTTGGAAATTGATTTTAAGGCAGATCCTAATAAATTTTATGTACTATGAATTTAATACCACTATCTGTAATTTTTAATCTGCGATTGTGGTTTAATTTTATAAATCCTCACCTGTACCGAATTTGCTTTCACAGCAATTGTTCTTTTTAAAGAAATCTAGACAAACACACAACTTTGCGCGACAATTACACACAAGGGCAACACTTTGTAAACAGCAGCATCATTATTTTACCCGGATCATCATGCCGCGGTTAATGGTCAGCGACAAATCGCGGCCGGTCTTGGTACTGAATTTCATTGTATCTTTATTGATCTCGCGCTTATCGATTTCAATGGGATTGTCGTCTTTGTCTTTTCTGATGAGCACTTTGAACTTCTCGTAATTAATAACTCCCACAGTGGTAACCGCGTCGGGCATAATCTGCGTGTAGGTGCTCTCCTTAAAGATAATATTAAAACCTTCTTTTTCATATTTCTTGTCGAAAACAACCTTATAGGTGCCTATAAGTTTTGCATTTTGGTTCGGAATAAAGCTGCACACAATTAATGCTAGATGAATTAGAAATATTTTCATGTCATTTATTTATCGTTGAAAGTCCCGAAGTTAGGAAAAAATGAAATTGTTTACAAATAAATGAGGAACCTGTTTCTTCGTGCGTAATCTTATAGCAATCGAATTTCTCGTTAGTGCTTTCGTGTTAATCTTTGCTTCTTCCAGACATAAATGCCGAAAACGGGCTAGGAACTTAGCATGCGCACAAAATGGATTATCTAGTGCGAAAAAGGCTACAGGCGAAAGGTAAGCGAATGATGGAAATCATATAAATTTTACTACAAATTGCATAACAACTTCAAAGCGCGTACTTAGCAACTTTGTCCGATAACTTACGAATATCAAATTGCGCTATGAAATCTTTTGCATTAATAATGATAATGATAGTGTTTGGTACAAACGTCCACGCCCAGAGACTCGAAATACGCGAAGTTCCCGAGTCGGTACTCATTGCTTTTCGCAAGGCTAATCCTGGCGTTGGTAATCCGCAGTGGCGTAAAGAAAAAGGGCAATATCAAGCAAAATGTATGGTTGACAAAAGACAACGTACTTTTAATTATACCAAGTCAGGTACGCCGATCGTCACCGACGGAAAAACTGCAGTTACCATTCTGCCTCCCGGCGTAAAGCAGTACCTTGACAAAAACCATCGCGGCGTTCCTGTGGATAAAGTTATTAAAATTATAAGCGCGGAAAAGTTAGTGACCTATACCGTAGAGGTTGCCGGAACCGACCTTGTATTTGACGGGAATGGTAAATATTTGAAGTCCAATAAAATCTTATAAGTAAATAGAAAACTGGTTGTAATAAATCTCTCCTTTAAGAGATATTTTCTATTTTAACACGTTGATGATTGTTAAAATGGGAAAAGTATAACTTATTTGCAAATGGTCGTAATAGTGTTTCTGTTACAGAAGTCGAACTTTACGATATTTCAAAAAAACGGCTGTATCTATTTTCTTCATACAGTGTTTCTTTTTCAAAATTTAATACAATCCGCAATGGTACAAGTAAAAAAACTCGGCGTCATTTTAGACAAGACAGCACTTATTTTTGAAAACGAAGGCGTGCTCAATCCGGCGGTCATCAAAGAAGGTGAACACGTTCATGTCTTTTACCGTGCCGTTAGTAAAGGGAATTTTTCAACCATTGGCTATTGCCGTCTTAAAGGACCTACCGAGATTGAGATGCGAATGGACAAGCCGTTGATTAACGCAGACTTGGACTATGAATCACACGGTGTGGAAGATCCTAGAATCGTAAAAATTGACGACACCTATTATATGACTTATACAGGTTACGATGGCATCAATGCGTTGGGCTGTCTTGCGGTTTCGAAAGATATGATTCATTGGGATAAAAAAGGTCCTATTGTTCCGCGTATTACTTATGATGAATTTGTGCGTCTGACCAAAATCAAAGGTGTCATCAAAAACAAATACTATCGCCTGAATCAGCATGAAAATATCCTACCCAAGGATAGAGATAAAATGTTGCTGTGGGATAAAAATGTAGTTTTTTTTCCACGAAGAATCAATGGCAATTTGTATTTCATCCACCGAATCAAACCCGGAATTCAGATTGTTTCGGGAATAAAAGACATTACTGACCTCACGCCGGAATTCTGGGAGAATTATCTAATACATCTCGACGAAAACACTTTGATTAATCCTAAATATGACCATGAACGGAATTATATAGGCGGTGGCTGTCCACCAATCGAAACCGAACACGGCTGGATGATGGTTTACCATGGCGTTCATGAGTCATTAAACGGATATGTTTATTGCGCCTGCGTTGTTTTGCTCGATTTAGAAGATCCGAGAAAAGAAATTGCGCGCCTTCCGTACGGATTGTTCCGACCCGATCAGGAATGGGAGCTCACCGGTTATGTACATAATGTTTGTTTTCCTTCAGGAGCCGCTGTTTTTGGCGACGATTTATATATTTATTACGGAGCCGCCGATGAACGGATTGCTTGTGCTGTCGTGAGTATGTCAGAGTTGATGCAGGAATTACTAAATTCAAATCAAGAAATAAAATGAGAAATGATAATGCCATCCGCCATTTAAACGAACTCAGTCTTGCCCATTTGCGACCGACGCTTTCGGATGAAATCCAAGCAGCGTCCAAAAAACTGCCGCAAATCTTATTTATTGCGTCCTATCCTCCGCGTGAATGTGGTATCGCAACTTATACGCAGGATTTGATTAAATCGCTCAACAACAAATTTTGCGATTCGTTCGACATTCGGATCTGTGCACTGGCTAACGCCAATGAGCAGCATACCTATCCCGAAGAAGTAAACTATATTCTAAATACAGATATTTCAGCATCGTACCGACAGTTGGCCGAAGACATCAACACCAATACAGATATCGAACTGATTTTAATCCAGCATGAATTTGGATTTTTCCGCACTAATGATGCCGATTTCAGACAATTTCTCTCCAGTGTTATTAAACCCGTGGTTTTGGTTTTCCATACCATTTTGCCGCGACCTGATGAGGCGCTGCGTCAAAACGTACAACAGCTTTCACAACTCGCCGAATCTGTGGTGGTGATGACACACACTTCCGAAAAAATTCTCGCACGTGATTATGGTATTTCAGGCAATAAGGTTTCAGTAATTGGCCACGGTACGCATCTTGTGGAACATACTGATAAAACAATCCTCAAAGAAAAATATGATCTTAACGGCAGAAAAGTGCTTTCGACCTTCGGATTGTTAAGTTCGGGAAAAAGTATTGAAACCACTTTGAACGCGATGCCCGCAATCGTTAAGGAAAACCCCGATGTGATGTTTGTTATCATTGGAAAAACCCATCCAGGTGTGGTACAGCATGAAGGAGAATCTTACCGAAATATGTTGTGCGAAAAGATAGCAGAACTGCAATTGGAAAAAAATGTCCGATTTGTCAATCGGTTCCTCTCACTCGAAGATTTGCTCGAATATTTGCAGTTGACCGATATTTATCTTTTTACGTCCAAAGATCCAAACCAGGCGGTCAGCGGAACTTTTTCCTATGCGTTGAGTTGTGGATGCCCGATCATTTCAACACCGATTCCTCATGCGAAAGAAGTGCTAAGTAACGATACCGGAATAATTATCGATTTTGGCGATTCCAAGCAGCTTGCCAAAGAAGTCAATATTTTGCTCGCTGACGAAGGACTCAGAAGAAATCGGACAGCTAATGGCTTACATAAGATTGTTCCAAATTCATGGGAGAATTCGGCATTATCACACGCAATATTGTTTGACAAGGTTAGTGAGCACCGTATGCCGTTGCATTACAAAATCCCGGAGGTTAATACCAATCACATCAAAAAAATGACGACTGAAATCGGTATGATACAGTTTTCGGTGATTAACCATCCCGATTTGGATTCGGGATACACGCTCGACGATAATGCACGTGCACTCATAGCGATCTGCCAACACTTTGAGCTCAACAAAAATGCCGAAGATCTGCAACTGATTCAGACCTATTTCAACTTTATAAAATTTTGTTTACGTCCCGACGGTTATTTCCTAAATTATGTAGATGAGCACAAAGAATTTACTGATCAAAATAATCAGACGAATCTTGCCGATTCTAATGGACGGGCGATATGGGCTTTGGGCTATCTTATTTCCAAAAACCACATGCTTCCAGCTGATCTGGTAATCGAAGCCGAAAATGTTTTGGCCGCTGCTTTAAAAAATGCCGACAAGGTCTACTCGACACGAGCAATGGCATTTATCATTAAAGGAATATATTATAAAAACACGAAAAAAAATTCAGCGCACGACACGGCGATCGTAAAACAACTGGCGGACCGAATGGTGCAGATGTATCGACACGAAGCTAATGAGAACTGGCAATGGTTTGAAAATTACCTTACTTATGCCAACAGCGTTTTGCCTGAAGCGATGCTTTTTGCCTATCTTAGTACTGGGGAATTGATCTACAAACATGTGGCGAAAACATCTTTCGATTTCTTGTTAGCAAAAATTTTCCGGGATAATCGGATAAAAGTAATTTCGAATAAAGGCTGGCTCCATGTAGGTGAAGAAATTATTCCTGAAAAATTGGGAGGAGAACAACCTATTGATGTTGCTTACACCATACTAGCGTTAAGCAAATTCTATGATGTTTTTAAGGAAGCCTCCTACCTCAAGAAAATGGAAATCGCTTTCAATTGGTTCCTCGGCAAAAATCACTTGGACCAGATTATTTACAATCCGTGTACAGGCGGCTGTTTTGACGGACTCGAAGATACGCATGTTAATCTGAATCAGGGCGCTGAATCTACCGTAAGCTATCTCATGGCAAGACTAACAATGGAACGTTATTTCGCGACTCAGCAACAGAAGCCAAAAATTCAACAAGCGAGAAAAGCAGATTATTTCAGATCAAGCAGCCACAGCCCAATGCGGGCATTTAATAACTAAATATTCAACGAAATGAAAAATCCAGAAAAACATTCAGAGCCTGTAATCCCAGATGAGGAACAGGAAAATGATTTCCCAGGTTATCCTAAATATCCTCCAAGTGAGGATATTTACAATCAGGGACATAAGGAAGCCGACATAAATCCGGAAGATATTACCAAAATGAAAGAAATTATAGCAATTGAAACTGGTGAAACTCCAAATGCCAAAGGTTTCGAAGACGACTTGACGGGAAGCGACCTCGATATACCCGGTGCTGAATTGGACGATGCTTCGGAAGATGTTGGCAGTGAAGATGAGGAAAATAATTTTTACAGCATTGGTGGCGACAATCACAACGATTTAGAAGAAGATAACGGATAGACAGTATCGTCAAATTGCAAGAACGGAGCGTGAAGGCTCCGTTTTTTGTTTGAATGGGAATAATGTAACATAATGTAAAAGTTATGTAACAGTTTCTTTGGGTTTAAGTGCATCTTTGTAAATAAAAAGTAAATTTTTAACATTATAAAATGCAGTGTATTCCTAATCTATACTTTATATGAAACCCAATATCGGAATTTCGGAAAAAAATATTGAGCAATGTGCAACGCTTTTATCAGTTGTGTTAGCAGATGAAATGACTCTTTACATCAAAACGAGGAAATTTCATTGGAATGTGGCCGGTAATAGCTTTATGGAACTCCATAAATTATTTGAAGATCATTATACTATCTTGGAAAAGATTATTGATGAGGTCGCCGAGCGGATCAACAAACTTGGTGCTAAGACCATCGGTACGATGAAAGAATTCTCCGAACTCACATCACTCAAGGAAGCACCTGGAAAATATCCTGTGCAAAAAGATATGCTCGGCGAATTACTTTCCGATCATGAAACTGTCATTAAGAAACTTCGGAAAGATATCGACATCTTTGATTCTACAATAAAGGACGCGGGAACTGCTGATTTTCTCACAGGCGTGATGGAACAGCACGAAACCATCGCTTGGATCTTGCGGCGTTATTTGAGCTAAACACCCCTAAAACAAACAAACTTGGTACTTCCCTTCAAAAAAACATTTCTAGATGTCGGCAAAGTGGCGCTATTCATCAAACGATTCTTTAAAGAAATCTTTACGACTTCTTTCGAATTCAAGGAGTTTGTGTGGCAATGCTACGCTATAGGTTACAAATCGTTGCCTTTAGTAAGTATAACCGGCTTCATCATGGGTTTAGTGCTTACGATACAAGCACGCCCAACAATGGCGCAATTTGGTGCCGAATCGTTTATTCCTGGAATGGTTGCACTTTCACTAGTTAGAGAAATTGCGCCAGTCATCACGGCTTTAATTTGTGCAGGAAAAATTGCTTCGGGAATTGGTGCCGAATTGGGTTCTATGAAAGTGACTGAGCAAATCGATGCAATGGAAGTTTCGGCCATCAACCCTTTTAAATATCTCGTCGTTACAAGAATAATGGCAACAACAATCATGGTGCCAATATTGGTGTTTTATGCAGACGCGGTAGGATTGATTGGCGGCTACATAGGATGCAATATCCACAGTGATTTGTCATTTTACAGATTCTTTGCACAAGTAATAGATTCGCTAGAATTTACGGATGTGATTCCCGCAACAATCAAAACCGTTTTCTTCGGATTTTTTATCGGTATGATCGGATGCTTTAAAGGATATCATGCAGAAAACGGAACTGAAAGTGTCGGTATCGCAGCAAATTCTGCGGTGGTCACGGCATCACTTTCGATATTTATCATTGATATGATTGCTGTTCAGCTAACCGACCTTTTATCATAACTTATGGAAACATCGGTTCAAAATTCAGAGAAAAAAATTATAACGGGCACCGAAAAAGTGATATCAATCCAAAACTTACACAAAAGTTTCGGCGACAATGTCATCCTAAAGGGTCTGACGCTTGAAGTTAATAAAGGTGAGAGTGTTGTCGTGCTCGGAAAATCGGGTTCCGGAAAGTCGGTTACTATAAAATGTATCATCGGACTTATCGAAGTCGACGAAGGTGAAATCAAGGTTTTCGACACAGAAATAACAAACGTAAAGGATAAAGAACTTAACGATATACGCGCACGAATGGGCTTCCTGTTTCAGACGGGAGCACTTTACGATTCGATGTCGGTACGCGAAAACCTCGCTTTTACACTGCGGCATCATTCGAAGGAATTGGGTGCAGAAGAAGTAGAGCAGGCGGTAAAAGATGCGTTGAGCAGTGTCGGACTTGAAGATGCGATCGAAAAAATGCCATCGGAATTGTCGGGCGGAATGCGCAAGCGTATTGGTCTTGCCAGAACATTGATCATCAACCCTGAAATTATATTATTCGACGAACCGACTACTGGACTCGATACAATCACATCGCGAGAAATCAGTCATTTGATACTCGAACTACAGCGTAAATACAAAACTACATCCATTATAATTACCCATGATATGCCGTGTGCAAAAATTACATCCGATAGAATTGTAATTCTCAAGGAAGGTGTGATTGCGGCCGAAGGAACTTACGAAGAACTCGAAAAAAGCGATGACGAATGGGTACGGTCATTTTTTATTTAATATTAAAAGGAAGAAATTATGAATAAGGAATCGGGATTTACATGGAAACTTGGAATGTTTGTAAGCATTGGACTTGTCGTTTTCATACTTGCAATCTATATGATTGGGAAACAGCAAAATCTGTTCGGATCGACATTTATATTACAATCGAAATTTAAGACAGTCAGCGGACTTACGGTTGGTAATAACGTGCGTTTTTCCGGTATAAATGTAGGAACAGTTGACGTCATAGAAATTGCCAATGATTCGTCAGTCATTGTTAAAGTAAAAATCAATGAAGATGTGCAGAAATTTATCAAGACCGACGCCACTGCCAGTATTGGATCAGACGGATTGATGGGCGACAAAGTGCTGACGATTTCTCCGGGAACCGAATCGAACCAACCGGTGAAAGATAATGCAATGATCGCTTCAACTGCGCCGGTTGAAATGGAAGAGCTTATGAAAAGTGTTCAGACTACCATTGATAATGCAGGATTAATCACGAGTGAATTGGCGCAATTTACCCATAAGATGAATGATGAAAATGGTGCTTTGTCGAAGTTGTTAACGGATGAGCAATTCGGATCAAGTCTGAAAAATACAGTAGTGAATTTGGAAAAGAGCACCACGGAGTTTGCCACCTTTACAAAGAATATGAATAATAAGGATAATGTTCTTAATAAACTTACGAATGACGAAAATCTGGGTAAATCGGTAGATTCTGCTGTTGGAAATCTCAATGAAACTGTTAAAGCTGCGCAAAACAACTTCCTATTAAAAGGATATTTTAAAAAGAAAAAGAAAGCCGATGCCAAAAAAGCGAGACAAGCGAAAAAGGCAATAGATGAAAAAGAGAAGTTAGCGACGGAACAAAAAGCAGATAGTCTTGGTAGCATACAAAAATCACAAAAAGTACAATAGCAATAGTGAAATCCTGTAACTTTTTTATTATATAGTATAAGATGAAGTGCATGAAAATTTTGAACTTTATCATATGTTTTGATTATAATTCAGAGGTATTAAAAAATCATTACGTTACACCATAATTAATAAAAAATACATCATGAAAAATCCAAAAAAACTTGGGATATGGATGGATCATAATATTGCTCATTTAATGGAATTTTCAGACGAACCATTTGAAGTAAGAACAATCGAGTCGAGATCTCACGACAAGAAACGCAATGCTTTTCAAAGTGAAGAACCAATTTCACTTGCGGAAAAACACAAACAATATAAGTACTATAAAAAAATTGGAGAGGTAATTAAAGATTACTGTCAGGTTATTCTTTTTGGCCCGACCGATGCAAAAATGGAACTGTTCAACATTCTCAGCGATGACCAGCGCTTTATAAAAATTCAGGTTGAGATAAAAGAAACTGATTTGATGACACGCAGCCAATTGCATTCATTTGTAAACGAATATTTTTCGGTCGCCTAAATAAATTAACCAAATAATAGAAAATCCCGGTATTTTGATATATCGGGATTTTTTTTTATAACTTAGTGCGAACCAATTAATTAAACAAAATGAAAAAATCAATTTTAATCCCCGTAATCGTTTTCGCCGCGCTGTTATTCAGTTGCCAGAAAACCACCCGAGAAGAAGTTGCTGAAGCGCAGGTCGAAGCGGCGCAAGCAGAACAAGTGGCTGCCAGGAAAGCTGCAACGGCCGCACAACTGCAGGACTTTAGAGAACAAAGCAATATTGCCATCAACAGGAACGAGATGCGAATTGCGGAACTAAGAATCGAAGCCCAGCAAGCAGGCAACAAAATTGATGCGAAATATCAAGCGAGTATAGATTCTTTGGAACAGCGTAATGTAAGGATGAGGACAAAAATGGAAATGTTTAAAAATGATGCAAATCAGGATTGGGAGGAATTTAAACGAGAGTTCAATCACGATAGCGAGGAACTGCGAAAATCATTGCTTCATTTTACAGTAAATAATAAGAGATAGTAAAAGCAGAAATTTTATCATTTGTATGCGATAATGGGAAAATTGTAAAGATTGGCGCAAGTTTTATAACAAAAAATAATGCGGTTTATGTCATCTTTGTTATAACAACATTTAACCCTTTAAATACTAATATCGACATTCAAAACAGGGGAACCATAATCAATGCAATTGCAGTTTTTTTAGTTAACTTTTCGGCCAGTGGATTTTTTTCCTATTGCGTCGCAGGTATTTTCCAAGTTTTACTACTATTATCTGCTATCGTTGTTTTAATGCGGTTTAATAGGGAGACAAAGTCGTAAACATTTTATTATTATAAACATTTAAAATCTAACATTATGAGTTCAGCATCAAGTAAAGTAGCAATTGGAGTATTAGGTGGTATCGCAGCCGGAGCAATCTTAGGAATTTTGTTCGCACCAGATAAAGGGGCTAATACTAGACAAAAGTTAGCCGACAAATCAAAAGGTTATGCAGACGACCTTAAAGGAAAATACGAAGGCCTGTTGACCAACGTTACACAAAAGTATGAGCAATTGTTCAAAGAAGGAGAAAACCTTATCGCAGACAGCAAATCTAGATATGAAGATTTGAAAGCTGAAGGAAAATCAAAGTTTGAAGACATTAAAAACGATGGCAAAGCCAAATTTGAAGAAGGTAAAAAAGATTTAGGAGCGTACAAAGCGTAATTATTTAGCAATAATAAGTTTATTTCTGAACAATTAAAAAACCTATCATGGACAATAATCCAACAACAATAGAAACGCTTTTAGAGAAAGCTGAGAATTATACCAAAACCACTATCGAGTTGGCGAAACTCCAACTTATAGACAAAAGTGCAGATGTATTATCTTCTATAGTATCAATAATTGTCATTTCTATTGTTGCTGGGATGTTCCTGATGCTTACAAACATTGGACTCGCGATCTTGATTGGTGAACTTTTAGGAAATGTTTACTATGGCTTTTTTGCAGTGGCCAGTGTTTATTTGATCATTGCCATTATTATCGCCGTTTTTAAAGACCAGTTTATTAAAACACCAATCAGCAATAGTTTTATTACTTCAATCTTAAAACAAAAAGTAAGATGAGTTCAAATAGCGCAACCGTCAATCTTGACGAGAGGATTGTCATGCTAGAGGCTAAACAATCCGCCGAATGGGCAGACCTAAAAGAGCAATTTCAAATGACAAAAGAAAGTTTTAGGCCAATAAATTTAATCAAGGAAACTTTTCATGATTTTACATCTTCGCCAGATATTAAACATAACGTTGTCAACAGTGTAGTGGGATTGGCTTCGGGTTATCTAACGAGAAAAGTCCTAATGGGTTCAAGTCATAATCCAATCAAGAAAATAGCAGGGGCAATACTGCAATTTGCCGTCACAAATTTAGTCGGCCGAAAAATGAAACGAGCGGAAGAAGGCGCTGCTGAAGAAGAAATTGAAGTCACAACTCCGCGCATTAGTAGCAGCGGTTATCAATAAGCTACATATTCAGTAATTTCCAAGCCATAGCCAATCATTCCAACACGTTTTGTAGCCTGGGAGGAATTGGAGACGAGTTTGATTTTAGAGATGTCAACATCGTGTAGTATCTGTGCACCAATCCCGAAATCTTTAATATCCATTTTTATTTGTGGAGCCTTAAAAATCCCCTTTGATTGTAATATTTTCAATTCACCAAGGCGACTTAGTAAATCATTTGCCTGCGATTCTTGATTGATAAAAAGGATTGCGCCGCGACCTTCATCGTGAATTAATTGAAACATGTCGTCGAGTTTCTTATCGGCATTGTTGGTTAGAGTTCCTAAAATATCATTATTTATTAAGGTCGAATTGATTCTTGTCAGAATTGGTTCGCCAATATTCCACGTTCCTTTTGTCAAGGCGATGTGTACTTGCTTATTGGTAGTTTGTTGGTAAGCGCGGAGTCTGAAATTTCCAAATCGGGTTTCAATATCGAAATCGTCTTTCTTTACAATTAAGCTATCGTGTTGCATCCGATAAGCCACCAGGTTTTCTATCGAAACGAGTTTAAGGTCGAATTTCTTTGCGACATTTACGAGTTCTGGTAGTCTTGCCATCGATCCATCTTCATTCATAATTTCGCAAATAACACCTACCGATTTGAATCCGGCTAACCGAGCAAAATCAATTGCCGCTTCAGTATGTCCAGTTCTCCTTAATACACCACCCTGTTTAGCAATCAGCGGGAAAATATGTCCTGGACGTGCGAGATCGTGTGATTTAATATCCGGATTAACAAGCGACAATACCGTTTTGGCTCTGTCTGCCGCAGAAATACCTGTAGTCACACCATTTCCCCTTAAATCAACCGAAACGGTAAATGCTGTTTCCATATGATCGGTGTTATTGTTAACCATAGCATGAAGTCCGAGCTCCTTACAACGGTTCTCAGTAAGTGGCGCGCAAATCAATCCCCGCCCATGCGTCGCCATAAAATTGATCATTGCGGGCGTAACCATTTCGGCGGCGGCCAAAAAATCGCCTTCATTCTCCCGGTCTTCATCATCAACAACTATAATTACTTTCCCTTGGCGAATGTCTTCGATGGCTTCTTCTATAGTATTGAGATAAATGGTTTCTGAGGACATAGTTATTGTTTTTTTGCAGGGAATATTTTTTTAAAGAAATTTTGTATAGGTTCTACAATTCGATCCATATTGATTAGTCCAATGTCGTTTGTTGCACGATACGTGAGCAGTAATGCCAAAGGCGTTAGAATAAATGTGGCCATCCAACAACCCACAAAAGGCGTTATGCCACTTTCCTGCGCCACTTTTTTACTAAACGTGTTGATGAAATGATAGATGATGAAAATCAATACGGCGAAAACTATTGGCAATCCGAGCCCACCTTTTCGAATAATAGCACCCAATGGCGCACCGATAAAAAACATCAAAATACAAGCGAAAGCGATCACAAATTTATCGTAAAACGCAATCCAATGTGTATTAATCACTTTTCGCTTATAATCGATTTCAAGTTTTGTTCCTTCGATCGCAAACGAAGCGCTGTTAATATTGCCGGCCGCCACTTTAAGAATTGTAGACTGGGCCGTTGGCTTAAAATTAGAAAGTAATGGTTTGGTAAGTGACAATTCTTGTTGAAGTGTATCTTTTATAATCATCGCATTGATGCCAGTACGTAGGTAAATATTATCAGAAAAAGAAATGATATCCTTTCGAAAGCTTTTATTCAGCGAATCCAATGTATAACGGAGTTCGTTGACATTGAGCATGGTGTTGGTATTATTGATGGAAAAATCGACAGTTCCGCTCGAATTCAGCTTAGCAAGATCAAGATTGATGATGTATTTTTTGAAGGAACTTTTTGCAAATGGCAGTTTGTTGCGCTCCTCATATTTTTTAGGCGTAATATCTTCATAATAATAGCCATCGTTAAGTATCAGTTTTAGGATGTTCGATTGCTCGTTACTAATCAATTCTCCCGTTTTCGCCTTGATGACATTTTTGCTGCCTTCAAACATAGCGCTTTTTTTGTGGATGGTAACACCGGTTAGAAAATTGCCGTTTTCACCCGATTTTTTGTCCACTTTAATATTATAGGAGCCAACATCGCTGAACTGACCTTCAGCAATAGCCATCGCAGGCTTCATCTGGGCAATGTCTTTTCTAAAATTGATGAATTTATACTCGGCGTATGGAATAACGTTGTTAGCAAAGATAAATGCAGCTATACTCAATAGTAATATGAAAACCGATAAGCTGCGCATAGCCCGCTGTAGCGAAATCCCAGCCGATTTCATTGCGGCAAATTCGTAATTTTCTGCCAAAGAACCAAAGGTCATAATTGATGCGAGCAACACCGACAGCGGTAAAACAAGCGGGACAATCCTTGGCATCGCAAATAATAGAAATTTGAGAACCAACATAACGTCAAGATCCTTGCCCGCAAGTTCGGAGATGAAGAGCCACACTGTTTGCAGGATGAAGATAAAAAAGAGGATTACAAATACCGAAGCAAATGTTCCGAGGAAACTTTTTAAAAGATATCTATCAAGGATTTTCACTTCAAAAATTAATCTAACATATTGATGTAGTATTTTGGATATTTACTCGGTTCAAAGATAAATTGATTTTTCGATAATGGCTGATTGGTTTTAAAAGAATTAACAGTGAGCGTAGTTTTCGTGCCGTTTTTACCAACCTCGATCAAGTTGTAGATGTTTTTGGTCTGAGTGTCAATTCCCAACAAAATTTCTTTGCGTTGGTCACGGTTACTCGCCGGTGTTAATTTAATGTACTGTATCTGTCTGCCTTTAACATTTTGAACAATATCCCAACCAAATTTATAACCGGAATTGAAGAAAGTCAGCATTTTCGAAGGCGTAATTGCGTTGTCATCTTTCTCATTGAATTTCGCAACAGAGACTTCTTCATCTTCGGGATTAACGGTGTAAATTTTCTTCCCGTCGAAAATTTTGGTAACGCCCATCAGGTTCAATACATATTTATTTCCCTGCATGGTGACATTACCTTTGCTTTCCTGATTGATATTTTCTTTGGAATTGTTGAGTGTATATTTAAAGTCAATGACGATATTGTTGTAACTTTTGACTTTTGCAGTAACCTGATCGAGTAAATCTTTGGCCTTTTTATCCTGCGCCTGTATAGTAAAACTGAGGAAAAATAGGATGGCAATTTGGAGGAACTTGTTCATTTTAAGAATTGTTTTGTTCATTATTAAAAAATTGATCAAGTGCACTTAAATCGGTAATATTGACATTTCTTGCTTTGCTGCCCTCGAATGGCCCGACAATTCCCGCTGATTCTAATTGATCGATCAGTCTTCCAGCTCGATTATAGCCTAATTTGAGTTTGCGTTGCAGCAATGATGCTGAGCCTTGTTGAGCCGTAACGATAATTTCTGCGGCGTCGCGAAATAGTGCATCTCTATCAGAAATGTCCATATCAAGATTAATGCCACTCTCGCCATCGCCAACGTATTCGGGAAGCAGATATGCATTGGCATACGCCTTTTGCGAACCAATGAATTCAGTAATTTTTTCAACCTCAGGTGTATCTACAAAAGCACACTGCACGCGAGTCACATCATTGCCGTTGGTGTACAATAAGTCACCGCGTCCAATCAGCTGATCAGCACCTTGTGTATCGAGAATCGTCCTGGAATCAATTTTAGAAGTAACCCTGAAAGCGATCCGTGCTGGGAAGTTGGCTTTGATAATTCCCGTAATCACGTTTACCGATGGTCGCTGTGTAGCGATAATCAAGTGGATGCCAATCGCACGCGCCAACTGTGCCAGACGTGCAATGGGCGTTTCGACTTCTTTGCCCGCGGTCATAATCAAATCGGCAAACTCATCAACTACCAATACAATATAAGGTAGAAAGCGATGTCCGTTTTCAGGATTTAGTTTCCTTGATTTAAACTTGTCATTATATTCCTTGATATTTCTGACCATGGCGTCCTTTAGCAACGAATATCGGTTGTCCATTTCGACGCAAAGCGAATTGAGCGTATTGATGACCTTAGTGTTATCGGTAATAATTGCATCGCCCGAATCAGGCAATTTAGCGAGATAATGTCTTTCAATTTTGTTGAACAGCGTGAGCTCGACTTTTTTGGGATCGACAAGTACAAACTTGACTTCAGCCGGATGTTTTTTATACAACAGCGATGTTAGTACCGCATTCAATCCAACCGATTTTCCTTGTCCAGTGGCACCAGCCATCAGCAAGTGTGGCATTTTGGCAAGGTCGACGACAAATGTTTCATTTGAGATCGTCTTCCCTAAAGCGATCGGCAATTCCATTTCAGCTTCTTGAAATTTAGCCGAGCCAATGACGCTTTTCATCGAAACCATTGTTGGGTTTTTATTCGGAACTTCAATACCAATCGTTCCTTTTCCCGGAATCGGCGCGATGATACGAATGCCTAAAGCTGATAACGATAAAGCGATATCATCCTCTAAACTTTTGATTTTTGAAATTCGGATTCCCGCTTCGGGCACAATTTCGTAGAGCGTCACTGATGGACCTACTGTTGCTTTGATCTGCGCGATCTCTATTTTGTAATTGCGGAGCGTTTCCACAATGTTATTTTTATTTTCTTCAAGCTCGGCCTGATTAATAGTGATTCCGCCACCCGAATATTCCTTTAATAAGTCCAAAGTCGGGAATTTGAAGTTTGGCAAATCCAGCGTTGGATCGAAGAGACCGAAATCGGCGACTAGCTTTGAAGCAAGGTTTTCTTCAACTATATCTTCTTCAGGCGCTTTTTCAATCGTAAAAGCTTCGTCACTAGTCGCAATAATTTCAGGAACATGAACCAGCAATGGCGTAACAGTAGGAGTGATGGTTATCGGCTGCGCTTCTGTCTTTAAATGGATCTCTGACGGGTTTTCAATCGTAGGCTTCAGAGCTTCCCGATTGATTTCAAACTGAGAAACCGGTTTGAGTTCAGGCGTAGCAATTAGTTCTTCTTCATTGACGGCGAATTCTTCCAATATGTACGAGTTCTCGGCAACAGGTGTTTTCATTGCCGCCAAATCCTCATCGATTTCATTCTTGCTCCTTTCAAAAAACGCTTTAACGCTATCGGGAGAGACTTTTATTTTAAAGATCAAATAGGTGATGATTCCGAAAATCAATACCAGCATGGTTCCAGTCTTACCAATATAATCCTGAGAGAACTGGTTCATTTCGTAACCGATGGTTCCGCCAAGTTCAGGCAGAGAAGTTGCAAAAAATCCAAACAACACCGCAATCAATATCATCGCGAATAAATCCCAAAACCAAATGTTCTTAAGTTTTTTAAGCGGAATATCGAGCGCCAGAAATGATCCTGTCAGAAAAAATAATTTCACCAATAAAAATGCTGCCGCACCAAAACCACGGTAGACAAAGAAATGGGCAAGGATAGCGCCGAATTTACCAAGCCAATTGTATACCTTTTCGTTGCGCTCCAAGCTATTGACGGCACTTTGGTCTTCATGTCCGTAAATAAAGAAAGATATAAAAGCGACCAATAAGGCGATCGAAAACAAAATCAGCAAACTTCCAAGCAGAAGTTTGTGTTGACGTGTTACTTTCCAAGATTTCTTTGAGACAGGATTATCCTTTTTATCTGTGGTTTCCTTCTTTATCGTTTTTGCCATTCTGAGTTGAAATAATTGCTATAAAAATAGGGAATAAAATCGGATTTGGACGCTATAAAAATTTTGGAATATAAATCAATAAACCAATTGCAATCGCCGTCAAGGCCGCAAAAAACACCGCTCCGGCTGCAATATCCTTGATAAAACCAATCTTTTGATGAAACTGTGGATGGATAAAATCGGCGATTTTTTCCACTGCCGTATTGAGTCCTTCAACGGCAAGCACCAAACCAATTGCAAGTGTCTGAAACATCCATTCACTCCGACTGATATCAAAATAAAAACCTGCAATCACCATCAGGATGCCAAGTGAAAACTGCACCATAACACTGTGTTCGGTCGTGATTAATTTGACGGCGCCTTTGAGCGCGAAGCCGATGCTTTTCAATCGTCCGGAAAAAAAGGTATTGTCTTTTTCGAATTCCATAGCGCTGTTATAAATTTGCGAGTGCCGCGTCGTAATTGGGTTCGTTGGCAATATCATCAATCTGTTCAGTATGCACGATCATTCCGCTTTCATCAATAACAATCACAACACGCGAATGCAATCCCTGAAGCCTACCATCGGTCATTTCAAGTCCGTAAGCCTTTCCGAAACTTCCTGAGCGAAAATCGGAAAGATTGATCACGTTTTCCAAACCTTCAGCGCCGCAAAACCGTTTCTGCGCATAGGGTAAATCGCGTGAAATACACAATACTTTGGTATTGTCTAATCCTGCAGCTTTTTCATTGAATCTTCTCACCGAAGTCGCGCAGGTCGACGTATCGATACTCGGAAAAATATTAAGTATCAGTCGGCTCCCCGCAAAATCTGCCAGCGAAACAACGCCCATATCGACAGTCACGAGTTCGAAATTTATTGCTTTTGTATTATTTTTTGGCAGTTCGCCAATAGTGTGTATCGGATTTCCGCCCAAGCTAATCTTTGCCATTTTTGTGATTTGCGGTCAAAAATAGGGAATAATTGACAATGTATTGGCAACAATCTACATTATAAATTGGGCGTTTCCCTGCGGGTCGCGCTGTTCGCTGTATCTTTCGCGTTGCTGCGCCGCAAAAGGATGCCGCTTCCATCCCTAACGCGCATCTCCAGACCATAAAGATCAGTTCCGAATTTAGAATCTCGCTACCAGTGGACTCACAAAAAAAGTGGAAAGAATCGCGACCTATTGTCTGTTCTTACCGTCGCCATTTCGTGCACAGTCCGCGTTATTCAACAATCACCAAGATCGTCAAAGTATCCAAAATCGAGTTTTATTAATTTGTCAATTCCAGTAAATAAACATTCAAAAACTTAAAAGTTTAGAAAAATATTTTAAAAAAGAAAGTTGCTAGAAAAGTGGTGTGAAAAAAATTCAGCCAAAAAATTTCACACCGAATTTGTGTGAAAAAATTTTAATTGAAAAATTTCACACAGATTTTGTGGGAAAAAAATCAAATCTAAAATTTTCACACAGCATTTATTTTTTTAAAAAAAAATATAAAAATTAACACAAAGCTTGTGAAGGTTTCTTAAACTGTAATTATAGAAGTTATAATAAACAATCAGTGATAACTATTTGATTTGCATTTATTTGTCGATCGAACCCAAAACCCGCTGCATAAATGCATTGAGCGCATCCTTTTTGTCGGTTCCCGATTTGATCATTTTGGTCACTTCGAGCGCGCCATACATATTGGAGATAAGCTCACCGATCACGTCAAGTTCTTCGTCCTTAAGCGACGGAACGTCGGTCAGTGCTTCAAGCACCTCAATGGTTTCGATGATATAATCGGCATCATTATCTTCAATAAATTGCGTGAGCTGTTTAATTACTGGAAGCTTCATTTTGTTATTTTAAAAGGTAGAAAACGGGAAAACATTGGTGCAATTCAAAATCGCCGATGGTTAAACTATTTCATTGACCAAGTCGGTCAAAACTTCAGCCTTGTTTGTCTGAGTTTCATTTTTCAACACACCGTTTATAAATGTTGCAAAAGTGGGCAAATTGGAGACGTTCGCCAGTTTTCTCGATTCCGGGGAATTCTCAGCATCGACAAGTACAAAGGTGATCTCTTCATTTTCAGCAGCCAATTTTTTGAACTTTGGTTTCATAATCCTGCAATTGCCGCACCACGACGCCGAATACTGTACAACTACTTTTTCGTTGCTGTCAACTATATTTTGTAAAGTGTCTTCGTTTAATTCGATGAGCATGTTTTTAATTTTTTTGGTTAAAAATTATCCGGTCCTTAGTAAGCCAAGAACCAGATAATTTGCAAATGGGATATATTAAAGAGCAGCGAGGTAAGTAGCAGTACTGCTTCTGTCAGCAGTCATCGCTTCTTTACCTTGTTCCCAGTTCGCCGGGCAAACTTCACCTTTGGTCTGAATGTGCGTGAACGCATCAATCATTCTGAGATATTCGTTTACATTTCTTCCAAGTGGCATATCATTAACACTTTCGTGGAAAATCTTCCCGGTCTCATCGATTAGATAGGTGGCACGGTAAGTCACATTGGAACCTTCCACAATTACTGAATCAGTATCTTCGCTATAGCTGGTTGATTCGATATCTAGAATCCCGAGAATATTGGAAAGATTTCTATTGGTATCTGCTAAAATGGGATAAGTGACACCTTCAATTCCGCCGTTGTTTTTTGGTGTGTTAAGCCAGGCAAAGTGTACTTCATTCGTATCGCAAGATGCACCGATAACCATCGTATTTCTGTTCTCAAATTCTTGTAATGCCGCTTGAAATGCATGTAATTCAGTCGGACAAACGAAAGTAAAATCTTTTGGATACCAGAATAGAATTACTTTTTTATTGTTTTGAACCGCTTCGTCCAAAACGTTGATTCTTAAATTGTCTCCCATAAAAGAGATTGCATCGACAGTAATGTTTGGGAATTTTTTTCCGACTAATGACATATGGTATATGGTTTTAAATTATTCTACGCCGCGAAATTAGTCATAAAGACTTATTATTTATAGAAGCGCTTAATGTTATTTCCCTATCAACCTATAGCTTTCGATTATTTACAGACAAAAAAAGCGCTCCTTTAGATGGGAACGCTTTTTTTTAAGATTATGATCAGTTGAATTTAAACGTCGTATCGATCAAGATGCATCACTCTTGCCCAAGCCGCCGCAAAATCATTGACAAATTTTTCTTTTGCATCTGCAGAGGCGTATACTTCAGCCACCGCACGCAACTCCGAATTCGAACCGAAAACCAAGTCCGCCCTAGTAGCTGTCCACTTTAAAACATATGTTTTTCGATCGCGACCTTCATATAATTCTTTGTCGGGAGAAACGGCGCGCCACGTTGTATTCATATCGAGTAAATTCCAAAAGAAATCATTGCTCAATTCCCCGGGTTTGTCGGTAAACTGACCGTGTTTCGATCCGTCGTAATTCGTTCCGATGACACGCAGTCCGCCAATCAAAACAGTCAGCTCCGGCGCCGAGAGGTTCAGTAAATGCGCTTTGTCGATCAGCAAGGCTTCTGTCGGAACGTCAAATTTTACCTTTCTGTAACTTCGGAAACCATCGGCAAGCGGTTCAAGGAAATGGAACGATTCAACGTCAGTTTGCACTTGCGAAGCATCCATTCGCCCAGGTGTAAAGGCTATATCGATTTTGTGACCGGCTGCTGAGGCGGCTTTTTCGACAGCTGCATTTCCAGCCAAAACAATCAAATCAGCCAGCGACACTTTCTTTCCCCCTGATAGCGAACCGTTAAAATTATTTTGGATGCTTTCCAGTTTCGCTAATACGTTTTGCAGTTGCGCCGGGTTATTCACTTCCCAATCTTTTTGTGGTGCCAGTCTAATTCGCGATCCGTTGGCCCCGCCGCGTTTGTCCGATATTCTGAAAGTCGACGCCGATGCCCACGCGGTGGAAACTAGCTCAGATACGCTCAATCCCGAATTCAGGATTTCTGTTTTAAATGTTGCTGCATCGGTAGCGTCAATAAGCTGGTGATTGACCGCGGGAATAGGATCTTGCCATATTAACTCTTCCTGCGGAACTTCGGGTCCGAGATAACGTTCGCGTGGTCCCATGTCGCGGTGCGTCAGTTTGAACCATGCGCGGCCAAAAGCGTCAGCAAATGCATCGGGATTTTCGAGAAAGTAGCGTGATATTTTTTCGTAAGCGGGGTCCAATCGCAACGATAAATCGGTGGTAAGCATTGTGGGTAAATGCTTTTTCGTTGAATCAAATGCGTCGGGAATAATGGGTTCGGCATTTTTTGCGACCCATTGTTGGGCACCGCCCGGACTTTTGCTCAATTCCCATTCAAACCCGAATAGATTTTCAAAAAAGTTGTTGCTCCATTGCGTCGGCGTCTTCGTCCAAGTTACTTCAAGTCCGCTAGTGATTGTATCCGGACCTTTTCCCGATTGGAAACTATTTTTCCAACCAAAGCCCTGCAATTCCAAGTCTTGCGCTTCAGGTTCTTTACCGACGTGCTCTGACGAAGCAGCGCCGTGAGTTTTCCCGAAAGTGTGTCCGCCCGCAATGAGCGCGACTGTTTCCTCATCATTCATTGCCATGCGGCCAAAAGTATCACGTATGTCTTTTGCAGCCAAAATAGGGTCGGGGTTGCCATCGGGTCCTTCAGGATTTACATAGATTAATCCCATTTGAACGGCAGCTAACGGTTTTTCAAGATTTCGCGAATGCACCTCGCCGTCGGCGTTATCGTCTGATACCAGAACACCGCGTCCGGGAACACCTTCAGAACCATGATCATAGCGTATATCACCTCCCAGCCAAGTTGTTTCCGAACCCCAATAGACCGATTCGTCAGCTTCCCAAACATCTTCACGTCCACCGGCAAATCCGAAAGTTTTGAATCCCATCGATTCGAGCGCGACATTTCCGGCTAGGACCATCAAATCGGCCCAGGAAATTTTATTGCCATATTTTTGTTTGATTGGCCACAATAGTCGGCGGGCTTTATCAAGGCTTACATTATCAGGCCAACTGTTAAGTGGCGCAAAACGTTGCAATCCGGCACCAGCGCCACCGCGACCATCGGTAATACGATACGTTCCTGCGCTGTGCCACGCCAATCGGATAAACAATCCGCCGTAGTGCCCAAAATCGGCCGGCCACCAATCCTGTGAGTCGGTCATGAGTTCGGTTAGATCTTTTTTCACCGCATTGAGTTCGAGACTATTAAAGGCGACCGCATAATTGAAATTTTCATCCATCGGATTGGATTGGGTGCCGTTTTGACGCAGGATATTTAAATTCAATTGGTTTGGCCACCAGTCTCGGTTTCGAGTACCTTTTTCTGCGCTCTGGCTAAGTGATCCGCTTGAAAACGGACATTTACCTGGAGAGTTTTGATTTTCCATATGCTAAATTATTGGTTGTTTATGGGTTTGCTGTATCAAATTTAAGCTTTCTTTTGTTTGGCTCAGAATAGTTTTTAATTATAAATTGCTATTTTAAAATTGCCAAAACTTATCTCTACCAATTTACTATTATTTCGATTCCTTTTATATATTTGTTCGCATTCAAAAAAATTGATTACGTATGGCATTTACCGACTTATTCCGAAAGAAAACCGTCCAGAATATTTTAAAGCAGGTGGAACAAAATGAAGCAGATGGGCACAATTCTCTCGGGAAACATTTGACTGCCAGAGATTTGACAGCATTCGGCATTGCTGCTATTATTGGCGCCGGGATTTTTAGTACGATAGGCAAGGCGAGTGCTGATGGTGGTCCGGCAGTAATTTTTCTCTTTCTTTTTACCGCCATGGCTTGCGGTTTTGCAGCTTTTGCGTATGCTGAATTTGCATCGATGGTTCCGGTTTCTGGAAGCGCATATACCTATTCGTATGTAGCATTTGGGGAAGTAATAGCCTGGATCATTGGATGGGCATTGATTATGGAATATGCAATTGGAAACATTACTGTGGCTATTTCGTGGAGCGATTATTTTACGGGACTGCTTGACGGTCTCGGGATGCATCTGCCGCAATACGTGCAAATGGATTATCTCACTGCTTCCAATGGATTTAAAGACGCAACGGCATTGATG
>Ga0136636_10000012_pt1 | contig 58306 bp, 48 predicted proteins | sample AntDrymUQ8522106_2_FD_104653 | JGI IMG/M metagenome (GOLD analysis project Ga0136636, IMG submission 104653) | Polar desert sand microbial communities from Dry Valleys, Antarctica - metaG UQ852 (21.06) | ecosystem: Environmental > Terrestrial > Soil > Desert | place: Antarctica: Dry Valley... | reverse complement strand
CCCATCGTTTTTAACCAAGGCTTCGGCAATCGTACTCATTTTCGCTTCTTCCAAAACCACATCGGGCAGAATCCCGCCGCCATCGTAAACAGTTCTTCCGCGGCGCGTTTTAAAAGCGTTGTAATTCTCCGCTATGGTCCGAACTGCTTTGCCATCTTTGTCTTTATGCAAGTAATCGAGCGCCTGAATGCACCTTCCCGAAGGTGTGTAGTACCTTGAAATAGTAATCTTGATTTGCGTTCCGTAAGTCAGGTCGACCGGACGCTGTACCAACCCTTTTCCATAACTTCTGCTACCTACAACCACGGCACGATCCATATCCTGCAAAGCGCCGGCAACAATTTCCGAAGCGGAAGCACTTTTTCCGTCAACCAGAATTACGAGCGGAATTTCGGTATCGATGGGCTCACGGCTGGTTTTATAAGTGTTGTTGTGTTTTTCGATTTTCGACTTTGTCGTAACAATCACTTCATTTTTCGGAACAAAAAGATTACAGATATTGACAGCCTCATGTAGTAAGCCACCCGGATTTCCGCGCAAATCGAGAATAATTCTTTCGGCACCTTCTCTTTTTAATTGATCCAGCGCTTCTTTGGTTTCGAGGGAAGCTTTTTTGTTGAACTGCGATAATACAATATATCCGGTTTTATCGTCGACTTTGCCAAAGAACGGAACGGCTTTGATCTCAACTTCATCAAGTATGATCTGCGTATTCATCGTTTTTCCCTGACGCAAGAACTTTACATCAACCTTAGTATTTTTGGCGCCTTTTAGCAATTGAGATGCATCGTCTTTAAAATCACCTAAGCTCACGTCGCCAATTTGGATGATTTCGTCACCTGCTTTGAGTCCCGCTTTATCTGCAGGAAAATTTTTATACGATTCCTTGATAATGAGTTTACCTTCTTTACGCGTAATCATCGCGCCGATGCCGGTGTATTCACCAGTGTTGTTTATCTTAAATTTAACAACGTCCTGTTCGTTGAAGTAATTGGTATACGGATCGAGATCGGCGAGCATACTTTTAATCGCATGATCCATGAGTTCGCCCGGATTGGTTTCGTCTACATAATTGGCATTGACTGCTTTGAATAGTGTGGTAAAAATTTCAATTTGCTTCGCGACTTCAAAGAAATCTTCTTTAAAACTCACGCCCACGAAAAGGAACGCGCTGGCAATTGTGGGAATCAGGAATCGTTTTTTAAGAACTGTCTTCATTTTCATTCTTTCTTTTATCTTGTATCGTTTTTCTGATTAAGTAAATAACGGCCACTAAAATAGCAATAAAAGGCCAAAGTTAGAGCAATTCCGAGAAGAAACTCAGTAAGGGCTGTAGCCCTATATAAACGCAGTGCAACCGAACTTAGTATTGCAGGAAGGCGACAGAATTACATATTAGATTTAAACTGAATTAAGAACTTCTCGAACAAATCGACTGTTTTTTGATTGATCTCCTCATAGGTCAGCCGGTCTTTGGACTGGTAGAAAAACATAAAGGCATAGGTTTGTTGGGTATTTTCTACTAACATTTGCTTGTTAAGCCTGTATGTTTCACGCAGTACGCGTTTGAAATAATTGCGATCGACAGCTTTCTTGAAATATTTTTTGGAAACAGACACGCCCATTTTTATCTTTTCTCCTTCAGGCAACTCAATTTGAATATAGACGAGCCGTAATGGATATTTCGACACCGACTTCCCCGCAGCAAACAGCTGATCGATTGTGTTTTTCTTTTTTAATTTTTCCGATTTCGGGTAAGTAAAACTCATATTGGCAATTCTAATGGCAAAGATATAGCTTATGCTTTAAGAAGAGAGGCGTAAATATTATAATTATATACACTAATTCTGTAAAGCTTTGATAGTATGCGCGCTATACTTTTACATTATAAAGTAGCTAAAAAATTGGGTTAATAAAATAAAGCATTATTCGCGGGTTGAGGAAACAACTGCTGGCATAAAGCGGATAAAAATTTACAAATACTATGACGCTCCTATCCAAAGCGGATTAGAAAAAACCCTCAGGAAATTCTTCTGAGGGTTTTTTGATTTTGAAATTACAAGAACTATTTTTTAATTTCTGCCGGAAGCGATGGATAAAAATTGTTCTCTTTTTTCACGTCTGCCATCAGTCCGCTTTCATCAATTGTTATTTTCTTTATCGTAGCGAGCGGTTTTGTTATAGTAAAACCATATGAAGGATATGCCCATGCCCAATCTTTGAGCGTGGTTCTTTTGACCGACGGTTGCGGATTTGGTTTCTGGAAACTCATCATGCGTAACGGAATGTAAAAGGTCTCTTTTGTTCCATCGGTATATTCCACAGCAAGGTCAATCGGCATCGGGATTCGACCAATTCTTTCAAGCGTAACGCCAGTATTATTGCCATTTTCCACGACAAGTTTGAGTCCGTAGTCAATGGTGTTGATCGTTTGCGTCCAATCAGTAAGATACCAATCTAGTTGGGCACCGGAAACCCGTTCTGCAGTACGTTTGATATCATTCGGCGTCGGATGTTTAAATTTAAACTCGTTGAAATAGCGTTTCATCGTTTTCATCAGATTGTCTTTGCCGATGAGGTATCCCAATTGCGACAAGAAAACTTCACCTTTACTATATGCTGAGATGCTGTACATTTGGTTATAGTCGTAGCGGTCACAATGTGTTGACTGTGGCTGCTCTTTTCCCGAATTCATCATAAAATAATAACCACGATAAGAGCCGTCGTGAGGATTGGCAACTTTCTTATCTGAAATCTCATTTAAGGCAAGGTCTTCAAGCCAAGAAGTAAATCCTTCGTCCATCCAACCGTGTTTACTCTCGTTAGAGGCGAGCACATGTTGAAACCAGGAATGCGCCATTTCGTGTGCGATTACACCCAGCAGACCGTCATACTCGCCTTCACCAACAATCAGCGTACACATGGCATACTCCATTCCGCCATCACCGCCCTGAATCACTGAATATTGTTTGTATGGATATTTACCAACGGTTTCGTTGTAAAACTGCATGAGTTTAACCGTCTCCGCTTGCACTTTTTTCCAATTGTCCAGAATTTTCGGATTGTCCTTGTAAAGAAAATGTAGCGTTGCGCCATCGGGAACCTGAACCACATCATGCTTGTAATTTCTGTCGGCGGCCCAAGTAAAATCGTGTACATCGGGCGCGATAAAATGCCAGGTGAGCGTTTTGGTCCCATCTGGAAGGGTTACTTTTTTTCCTTTATCTTCATAACCATGTCCAATTTTGTTGGCGTTTTGCAGATAACCGCTGCCGCCAAGTGTGTAGGCAGCATCCATTGTAATTTTTACGTCAAAACTGCCCCAAACACCGTGAAATTCCCGTCCAATATACGGATCAGCATGCCAGCCTTCGAAATCAAATTCCGCTAATTTGGGATACCATTGTGCCATCGAAAATTCCACACCTTCGGCATTATTTCTCCCCGAACGCCTGATCTGTACCGGAACCTGACCATCGAAGTCAAGCGTAAATGTTGTTTTTTTATGCGGTAAAATCGGCTTTGCCAAAGTGACTTCGAGTATTGTTCCAACTTCTTTTACGACTGCAGTTGCACCATCTTGTTTGAAGCTGGAAATCTTCAGATAACCGATTTCATTAGGTTTCAGATTAGCGATTCGGCTTTCTTTGATTTCCTTTCCATCGGCTTTGGTTTTGGAGACCATTCTTCTGTCGGGATCGGCAATAGCCAATAGACGTGCATCCATTTCGCTTCCCGGCTGAAACGCATTATTGTAAAGATGGTAATAGACGCGGCGCAAAGTATCGGGCGAGTTGTTGGTGTAAACCAGTTGCTGTTTACCTTTGTACTTATAGTTTTGGGCATCCATGACCACATCCATTTTATAATCGACGCGTTGTTGCCAATATGTTGAATTTTGCGCAACAGAACTTGCCGAAGTCAACACAAAAATTGAAAACAAAATTTTTTTCATTGTTTGGAAATTAGAAAGTATCTAAAAAAATGAGCTTGCCGAAAATACTAAAATTTCTGACAAGCCCATTTTTAATTTTATAAAAATTTAGCCTTTTACTTTTTTACTTTTTGGCGTTTTTGACATTTTCTCAGCCATCACAAATGCATTGTATGCGTTTACGATTTTACCCGATTTCGACAATGAATCGAATTTGCGTTTGTCTTCGGGATTGCCGCCAACCACTACATTATCTGGAAGTGCAGTACCCGAATTCATGATAATAAATTTAATCTGCTTCGCTGTCAACGCGGGATAGTAAGAACGCAATAATGCGGCTACACCGGCAACATTTGGAGAAGCCATTGAGGTTCCTTGTTCGAATTTATAATCGTTGTTCGGGGTCGTGGCATAAATTTCTACACCCGGAGAATATACATCGACGTTTAATTTTCCGTAGTTTGAGAAATCAGCTACCACCGCTTCGCCATAATTATAAGAAAGTGCGCCAACGGTAATCACATTGTCGGCGAATTCGATTTTCTTATCGTCGGAATCATTAGGGAAATTGCTTTCCACATCGATATCTTTAGAATCGTTTCCTGCCGCATGAACAATCAATACATCTTTGCTTTCGGCATATTTGATGGCGTCGTACACCCATTGTTTATTTGGAGAATAGTTTTTCCCGAAACTGCCGTTGATTACTTTTGCACCGTTATCCACCGCGTATCGGATCGAAAGTGCGATATCTTTATCATATTCATCGCCATTTGGAACCGCCCGAACAGCCATGATTTGTACATTGTTTGCAATTCCGTCGCCTCCGATATTGTTGTCCCTTTGCTGTGCGATAATTCCGGCGACGTGTGTGCCGTGAAGCGCATCTTTTTTATCGGGTCCGTAAACAACATTATTTCCGTAAAATTTGGTTTTAAAATCATCAGGATTATCCCCCAGCACTTTCCTTCCGTCAAAATCAAGATTCAGATTATAAGTGAGCATATCGTAAACCTGATTTTTATAACCCTCTATTTCTTCTCTGAAATTTGGTCCGGCCTGCGGTATGATCTGCGACATTACCGCTTTGCTTTTGTTAACGTCTGCGTCATCAGATACAATCGCTTTTACATCGTCGAGCGTGTAGGCTTCTTTTTTAAGAAAATCCTGAATTGTTTTATCGGCATTCATCATAAAGTCAACCTGCTGCTTGCCTTGTTGGTATTGCTGAATTTTTTTATCGTATTCAGTTTTTGCCGATTTGTATACGGCAGAACCATCATCGCCTTTTTTTACGATACGCGTCATTTCTAGGGTTTCATTTCCGGAATCGCCGAGGAAATTCCATCCATGAATATCATCGACGTAACCGTTTTTGTCATCATCAATTCCGTTGCCGGCGATTTCTTTGGGATTGGTCCAAATAACCGATTTCAAATCTTCGTGATCAATATCTACGCCTGAATCAACTACACCAACAATGACCTTCTTACCGGTCTTATTTTTGAGCAATTCGGCGTAAACGCGATCTACGCTCATCCCTGGTATACTGTCTTTTGCAAGGTCAAGATGGCTCCATCTTTTAAGTTGATTTTCCGTAAGTTTTCCTTTCTTCGCATGAAATGTAGTGCCCTGAGCGCTCGCCATTCCTGTAAAGGCAAAGGCAATTGATAAACAGGCTAATTGTAAAATTCTCATTTTAGTATAATTTAAGTGGTTCAAAAATATAGAGGATTGCAATAATGAAAATAGTAATTAACATTACTTTAGTTTATGTCTTTCCCCTGTGCTAATTTTTTCCTGAGGTTTTCGAGAAAACTTTTATTGGCAGGATCAGGCGCTTGTTTGATTGCCTTTTCTAGGTACGTCATCGCTATTTTATAATTTCCAATAGTCGAGTAACCGCGTGCTAGACCGACATTGGTAGTAAAAACATCAGGATTGTTTTTATAATACAGTTGGAACACAGCAATGGCATCATTCGATTTTTTATCAGTAATAAGCCTTCTCCCATATTGGTGCAAATCGATAGTCCGCCTTTTGTGATTGCCTCCGTCATCAGTTTTTCAGCTGCCGCACTTTTTCCCATTTTAGAAAGGATTTCAGCTTTGGTGCTGAGTGTCTGAAAATTTTTCTGTCCACCAAATCGTTCATTTATAGATTGATCTGACCATATCATTGCCTGATTGAGATCGAGATTGTTGTCTAAGCAGTAGCGCGCCGCTTGAACATATGGCAACCAGTTGAAACCCGGCTTGTTCTTAAGCTCACGTTGAAATGAAGCCAATTGTAGCTGATGGACATCAGCTTCAATCTTAAATGCAATAAGGCGGTTTTCCCACAATAGCGCGACGGTCGCTGAATTTTCGTTCTGCTCTATGAATTCATACTTAAGCCATTCCACACTTTTGTCTAAGCTGCGGTGCTTAACGACAATCCGCTTGGCATCTTCCGAATCGTCGTAATAAAAACTGCCCCACAAATCGCTTCTTTTGGAAAAGATTAGGGTGTCGTCAGTTTCACCCAGTAATCCATCAAGTAGATCATCATATTTTCGGCTGACTGTTTTTTTTCGTTGATGATATTGCCGCCAACAGATATTTTATCTGCTGCATTTTGGCCAAGTAACAACGAAGTGATGGCGCTGATTGTGATGGCTGTAATAAAATATATGAGTCTTAACATGTTCATTGATTTAGATTGATTGGATTCATATATATAGCAAATCAATGTTTGACATATCAATTAATTATGTACAAGCATTTAAAAAATTTGGAGCTTGTTACATTATCAAAATTCAAGGAATTAGTAGTGCAACGTCAAAATTTGTTACAGCGGTTATTTTAGAGTTTAAAGATGCAAGATTTCACAGATCTTAAAAAATATCAGCGCATCGTAGCGTTTCCTTTAAACGCACACCTCTGTCGGTATTTTCCACGGTAATGATTTCATTGTGGGCGTCATGCTCTAGAAACAGATAGTAGTTTTGATTTGCGGCTTGGGATAGAAATTTTGCTTTTTCAGGTAAGGTCAAAAGCGGTCGCGTGTCGTAGCCCATAACGTAAGGTAATGGAATATGACCGGCAGTTGGCAACAAATCGGCCATAAAGCAAATGGTTTTGTCCTTGTAGCGAATTTGCGGAATCATCATTTTTTCGGTATGGCCATCAGCGAAGAAGATTCCGAAACCCAATTCCGATTCTGGCATAAAATCGATTTCGGGTCTTTTGATAAAATGCAGCTGTCCGCTTTCCTGCATCGGCAAAATATTTTCTTTGAGAAAGGAAGCCTTTTCCCGCGGATTGGGTTGAGTGGCCCATTCCCAATGATTGTCGTTGCTCCAAAATTTGGCTTTTTTAAAAGCAGGCTCAAAGCCGGTCCGGTCTTTATTCCATTGCACGCTTCCGCCACAATGATCAAAATGTAGGTGCGTCATAAAAACGTCGGTAATCTGGTCGCGATGAAAACCGAAATTAGCAAGCGATTGGTCAATCGAATGCGTTCCCCAAAGTGAATAGTAACCAAAGAACTTCTCCGATTGTTTATTGCCCATTCCCGTATCGATCAAAATCAGTCTGTCGCCATCTTCGATTAATAAACAGCGCGCCGCGATATCGATGAGATTATTGTCATCGGCAGGATTCGTTTTGTTCCATATAGTTTTAGGGACTACGCCAAACATAGCGCCGCCATCGAGTTTAAAATTTCCTGCTTCAATGGGATAGAGTTTCATCGTGAAATCCGGTTTTTTAGAACCCGCAATTTAGCGAATCTCTCCCGCTTTACGTTGGGAAATAAGAAATTTCTATAAACCCATTCGTTATAAAAATGTTACGTTATGCGACAAAAACCGTTTAATGCTATATCTTTGCCGTTAATTTAGACAAAATCAATATAGCTATGATCAAAGTATCTGATACGGCCAGCAAAAGAATCATCGATATGATGACAGATGACGGTTTTGACGCGGCCAGAGATTATGTCAGGGTTGGCGTAAAAAGTGGCGGTTGTTCCGGTTTGTCTTACGAATTGAAATTCGACAAGCAACTGGGAGAGAATGATAAAGTTTTTGAAGACAATCATGTTAAAATTGCCGTAGAAAAAAAGAGTTTCCTGTATCTCGCAGGAACCATACTTGAATTTTCAGGCGGACTCAACGGAAAAGGATTTGTATTCAACAATCCAAATGCCAGCAGAACCTGCGGTTGCGGGGAAAGTTTTTCACTATAGCCCGAATAAAAGTCAAGGTTAAGAACCAACAAAAAGCAAATGTCAAAATATACCGAAGACGATTTAAAAGTTGAACTCGAAAACAAAGAATACGAGTACGGTTTTTATACCGATTTAGAATCCGATACTTTTCCCATCGGTTTGAATGAAAGCATCGTACGCGCCATTTCCATGAAGAAGGAAGAGCCGCAATGGATGACTGACTGGCGTATCGAGGCCTTTCGAGCGTGGCAGGAAATGATCGAGCCAAATTGGGCGAATGTGCGTTATGAAAAGCCCGATTTTCAGGCGATATCGTATTATTCAGCACCCAAAACAGCCGATCCGAATAAAACCCTTGGTGACGTCGATCCCGAACTTTTGGCGATGTACAAAAAGTTAGGAATTTCGATTGACGAACAGAAAATGATGAACAATGTCGCTATGGATATTGTTGTTGATTCGGTTTCTGTGGCTACAACTTTTAAAAAAACATTATCGGAAAAGGGGATTATTTTCTGCCCGATTTCAGAAGCAATTAAGGAACATCCTGATCTCGTCAGGAAGTATCTGGGCGCCGTGGTTCCGCAAAAAGACAACTTTTACGCAGCTTTGAACTCGGCGGTGTTTTCCGACGGTTCGTTTTGTTATATTCCCAAAGGTGTGCGTTGCCCGATGGAACTTTCAACTTATTTTCGCATCAACCAGGCTGGCACCGGACAGTTCGAAAGAACTTTGGTAATTGCCGATGAAGGTAGCTATGTTTCATACCTCGAAGGTTGTACAGCGCCAAGCCGTGACGAGAACCAATTGCATGCTGCGGTTGTCGAGCTTATTGCGCTTGATGGTGCTGAAATCAAATACTCGACGGTACAAAATTGGTATCCCGGAAACAAAGAAGGTAAAGGCGGTGTTTATAATTTCGTGACCAAACGCGGAATCTGCGAGAAAAACGCGAAAATTTCGTGGACACAGGTTGAAACCGGTTCCGCAATCACGTGGAAATATCCGTCAGTCATTTTGAAAGGTGATCATTCTGTCGGAGAATTTTATTCGATAGCAGTTACCAATAATTACCAGCAAGCCGATACAGGAACCAAAATGATCCATCTTGGAAAAAACACCAAGTCGACAATTATTTCCAAAGGGATTTCTGCAGGCAAATCACAAAACAGCTATAGAGGCTTGGTACAGATTGGCGCGCGCGCCGAGAATGCCAGGAATTTTTCACAATGCGATTCGCTGCTAATGGGCAACAATTGCGGTGCGCACACTTTCCCATACATTGAAAGCAAAAATCCGTCAGCTAAGATCGAGCATGAGGCGACAACTTCTAAAATTGGCGAAGACCAGGTTTTTTATTGCAACCAACGCGGGATTCCAACCGAAAAGGCGATCGCGCTCATCGTAAATGGTTTTAGCAAAGAAGTGCTCAATAAACTTCCGATGGAATTCGCTGTGGAGGCTCAAAAATTATTAGAAATTTCCTTAGAAGGTTCAGTAGGTTAATCTTCAATCATACAAAATAGACATGTTACAAATCAAGAATTTACACGCAAAAGTAGAAGATAAAGATATTTTAAAAGGCGTCAATTTAACGGTGAATGCCGGCGAAGTGCACGCAATTATGGGTCCGAATGGATCTGGAAAAAGTACACTTTCCGCCGTAATCGCCGGAAATGAAAACTACGAAGTGACCGCAGGCGAAGTGCTGCTGGACGGCGAAGACCTGTCCGATTTAAAACCCGAAGAGCGCGCGCATCGTGGTATTTTCCTTTCTTTTCAATATCCGATAGAAATTCCAGGAGTCTCGGTAACGAACTTCATGAAAACCGCGATCAATGAAAGCCGAAAAGCCAAAGGTATTGAAGAAATGCCCGCGAACGAAATGCTCAAGCTGATCCGCGAAAAGTCGGAATTACTTGAAATCGACCGTAAATTCATGTCGCGGTCGCTCAATGAAGGATTTTCGGGAGGCGAGAAAAAACGCAATGAAATTTTCCAGATGGCCATGCTCGAACCCAAATTGGCGATCCTTGATGAAACCGACTCGGGTCTCGATATTGATGCGCTTCGGATTGTAGCTAACGGAGTCAACAAACTCAAGAGCGACAAAAACGCTGTGATTGTGATCACGCACTACCAGAGACTTCTCGACTATATCGTACCCGATTTCGTCCATGTTTTATACAATGGAAAAATCGTAAAGTCGGGCGGAAAGGAGTTGGCTTACGAGCTGGAGGAAAAAGGATATGACTGGATAAAAGCCGAAAATTAGTCGAAAGAGAAAAGTCGAAAGTCGAAAGACTGTGCGCCATTTAAATGCCGATAGTACTATACAAGCCCTTCAAAAATTAAGTTCATTCGAAGAAATTTTTTCTTGGAAGAAAGCCCGGTTATTTAACCAAAAAATATATTTAGTTACTGAGGAACAAATATTCAAAAAAGATTTTGATTTTGCAAGACAGCTCAGGCGCGCTTCGGTTTCAATCACATCTAATATTGCGGAGGGATTCGAAAGAAACACAGATAAGGAATTTAAACATTTCCTTTACATCGCCAAAACATCAGCAGGCGAAGTCCGCTCGCAGATTTATTTAGCGTTCGATTTGAATTATATTTCACAGGAAATTCTTGACCGTTTGCTAATCGAAATAACAGAGATATTAAAACTCTTAGGAGGATTTATTAAATATTTAGAGAACAAAAAAAAATAGCGTAGTCCAAGGTCTTTCGACTTTCGACTTTCGACTTTCAGACTATAATAAATGGAACTCAAAGAAAAACTCATATCATCCTTCATGGCTTTCGAAGAGCGCGTCGACGTACACGCCGATCTGCATGAAGTGCGCACCCAAGCGATCAAGAATTTTGAAACCAAAGGCTTTCCGACAAAAAAGGAAGAAGCTTGGAAATATACGTCGCTCAGTGCAGTGCTCAAAAGCGATTTTTCGGTCTTTCCTAAACAGGAAAATGCAATCGAATTTTCAGACGTCAAAAAATATTTCATCCACGAGATCGACACTTATAAAGTCGTTTTCGTTGATGGTGTTTTTAGTTCATTTTTATCTTCAACAACGCATGACGGACTCGATGTCTGCCTCATGTCGTCGGCCCTTACAAAGCCCAAGTATAAAATGATTATCGATGAGTATTTCAACAAAATCGCGAGTAAGGAAGATAGTCTCACCACACTCAACACAGCTTTTTCTTTGGAAGGCGCTTATATCAATATTCCAAAAAGTAAAGTAGTTGAAAAACCGATTGAGATCATCAATTTCTCGACAGGTACCGAAGCCGCACTTTTGGTACAGCCGCGAAACCTGATCATCGTAGGCGAAAATGCACACGTACAGATTATCGAGCGCCACCAAAGCTTAAACGAAAATCCGGTTTTGACCAACTCGGTCACTGAGATCTTTGCAAGGAAACGCGCCATAGTCGATTATTACAAGATCCAGAATGACAACCTCGAAGCGTCATTGATCGACAATACCTATATCGCCCAGAAAGACCAAAGCCATGTCTCGGTGCACACTTTTTCGTTTGGCGGGAACCTTACGAGAAATAATCTCAATTTCTACCATCAGGGCGAACACATCAACAGCACGCTTAAAGGAATTACGATAATTGAAGGCAAACAACACGTCGACCACCACACTTTGGTGCAGCATGCAACGCCTAATTGCGAAAGCCATCAGAATTACAAAGGGATTTTCAACGACAGGTCAACCGGTGTTTTCAATGGCAAGATTTATGTCGAAAGAGAAGCGCAAAAAACCGATGCTTTCCAGCAAAACAACAATATTTTATTGAGCGACAAAGCCACAATCAATGCCAAGCCGCAACTTGAAATTTTTGCCGACGATGTAAAATGTTCGCATGGGTGCACGATCGGACAGCTCGATGACAAGGCGATGTTTTATATGCAATCGCGCGGGATTCCGCAGAAGGAAGCCAAGGCTTTGTTGATGTATGCATTCTCAAACGAAGTCATTGAAAGCATCAAAATCCCCGAACTCAAGCAACGGATCACCAAAATCATTGCAATGAAATTGGGTGTCAATATGGGCTTTGATTTGTAGTTCTTCGCAGCTTTTTCCCGCTTTTCGTTACAATCTTTTTCAACAGCATTTACTTCGGTAGAAGCACTTTTCTAGAAAAAGGATTTTCACTGCAATCGGGGCTGGGGCATCAAAAACACAAACAAGCCCGGCAGTAAGAGGTCGGGCTTTTATCATAGGCAAAAAACGATTTTACTTCTTTATACTTCCAATAACTTCCTTCAACAGCAAATTGAAATCAAATCCGGGATCTTCCTTCAATCCCATTCTTACAATAACCAAATCATACGAAGGAACGATAAATACCATTTGCCCTTGAAATCCATTGGCAGAATACAGGTCGCGCGGCGCATCGGGATAATAACCGCCAGCATTGAGCCAGAAGTGCGCCCCATATCGACCATCAGAATTGTTGGTTGGCGTTGCGACATATTTCGCCCAATTTTTTGCAAACAACCGCTCGCCGTTCCAACTGCCTTTGTGCAGGTATAACAACCCGAATTTCGCCCAATCGCGCGTGGTGGCCCAACCATATGAGGAACCAACGTAATTTCCGGCCATATCTGTTTCGATGAACATGGAATGCATCCCGATTTTGTCGATCAATTCCGAATACCAGAAATCGAGATACTCCTGATGGGTTTTGAACCGTCCGCGCAAAATTCCCGATAACAGGTTGGAAGTCCCCGAAGAGTAATTCCAATGGGTATTCGGGGCAAAAACCGCTGGTTTATGCCGCTGCACCGCCGTCATGTCGCGCGCGAGAAACAGCATTTTTGTCGCGTCGGAAATCGTTTCGTAATTTTCGTCCCATTCGAGTCCGCTGTTCATGTGCAGCAAATCGTTAATCGTGATTGCGCGGCGGCTGTCGTTACTCCATTCCGGAATCGAAGCGGGTCGACCAATATTAATTTTGTTTTGGTACTGCAATATTCCAAAAAGCGTTGCGGTAATACTTTTGGTCATCGACCAGCCCAAAATTCGCGATTTTTTGGAGAAGCCCGTATCGTATCTTTCCGCAATAATATGATCTTTATAAACCACAAGCACCGAACGCGTGCGTTTTTCTTTTTTGCCGCTAGTGTCAAAAGCGTCATCCATGGCTTTCTGCAATTTTCCATAATTGATGTCGCTGAAAAAAGTGTCTTTTGGTTCCAAATCACCGTAAGGATATGGCAGATTTTTATGCGTTTTGCTGCGTTTGGGAATTTCGTATGGAAGTGTTGTATCAAACCGGTCATCGATGAGCGTTGCGCCCAAACCTTCGCGGTAAATCGCCTTGCGTTTCTTAAATCCGTAGACGCTGGCGGTTGCGAAATGACTGTTTTCATCAATTTCATTGTGCGCCAAACTAACCAACGGAATGTCGTTGTCACCAGCCTCGATCATCTGTAGCGTGCGTCCGTCAGCAAAATGTGCCGAGGCCACGTTTTTTGCGGCAAAACCCGATATCAGATCAAGCTTGGGATAATTGATGTAAATGGTGAGTGACAAAGCGATTAACAATATCAGCAAGACCCAAAATCTTTTTTTCATATGAAAACAATGAATGGCGTAAAGTTAAAAAAACAAACTAAAAAACAAAGCCCATATTCCAAATCCTCATTTTATTTTGGACTGATTTCATCCGCTTGCTTTCGGTCTTTGTACCAAAACAAATAACATAATATTCGGAATTATACTTTCAAAATGTATTACTTTTGTGTTTAGAAAAATTCTAAATAGAGACATGTTAGATATTCAAAAGGTCAGGGCCGATTTTCCGATCCTTACCCAAAAAGTAAATGGAAAACCATTGGTTTATTTTGACAATGGAGCTACGTCGCAAAAGCCTCAGGCGGTCATAGACGCGATTTCAAAATACTATCAGGAAATCAATGCCAACATCCATCGCGGCGTTCATACTTTAAGCCAGTTAGCTACCGATGCTTACGAAATTTCACGAAAAAAGATCCAGAATCATATCAACGCATCGTTTTCGCATGAGATAATCTTTACTTCGGGAACGACACACGGAATCAACCTAGTGGCTAACGGATTTGCTTCAATCCTAAAACCTGGCGATGAGGTCATGGTTTCGGCTTTAGAACACCATAGCAATATCGTCCCCTGGCAGATGTTGTGCGAAAGAACAGGCGCTGAATTGCGTGTGATACCAATGGACCAAAATGGGGAACTTATTCTGTCTGATTTTGAACACCTGCTTTCAGTCAGAACTAAAATAGTGGCGGTTAACCACATTTCCAATGCATTAGGCGTTATTAATCCGATCAAACAAATCATCGACAAAGCACATGGCTTCGGCGCGGCAGTATTGATTGACGGAGCACAAGCAGTTCCACATCTAAAGCCCGATATGCAGGAACTCGACTGCGATTTTTATGTTTTTTCGGGACACAAAATGTGCGGCCCAACAGGAACGGGAATTTTATATGGTAAGGAAAGTTGGCTTAATAAACTCCCGCCATATCAAGGCGGAGGCGAAATGATCAAAGAAGTGACTTTTGCCAAAACGACCTATGCCGAATTGCCGCATAAATTCGAAGCCGGAACGCCAAATATTGCCGGGGGAATTGTCCTCGGCGTGGCGATAGATTATCTCAACGGTATAGGATTTGAACATATCGCGCAATATGAAAATGAATTGCTCGACTATGCAACGGAAAAGTTATCGGAAATTGAAGGCTTGCATATTTTCGGCAATACTAAGGAGAAAACTTCCGTAATTTCGTTTAATATTGAAGGTCTGCATCCGTATGATGTCGGAACCATTATAGACAAAAATGGAATCGCCGTTAGGACAGGCCATCATTGTGCTCAACCTATCATGGATTTCTTCTGTATTCCAGGAACAATTCGGGCGTCGTTTGCATTTTACAATACAAAGGAGGAGATCGACGCGATGATTGAAGCAATCAAAAAGGCAAAAAAAATGTTATCTTAAAATCGGACTATGAAAATAATTGCAATGATATTTCTAACAATGTTCCTCGGAAAGGGCTGCGATGGAGACGTAAAACAAGACATCGCCACAGCCGTGATAGAGTATGAAGCCAATACTAGGGGATTTTACCGCAAAGTGGTCATCAAAAACCAAATGGTCACGGTTTCCGCAGACCGAAATGGGTCGGATAAGCCTAAGGCTCAAAAGATCACCGATGCCGACTGGAAATATTTGATATCTGCTTTCGAGCGTATTAATCTTGATGGCATCTCCAATCTCAAGGCGCCAACTGAAAAACGTTTTTACGATGGTGCGCCCATTGGCAGTCTTAAAATAACTTACAAAGAAAAGACTTATGATAGTGCTGCTTTTGACCATGGTAATCCGCCGGCTGAAATTGAAAAGTTGGTGACCAAAATCACTTCGTATATCACAAAAGAATAATGGCGATAAAAGACATTCAGAAGGAAATTATCGATGAGTTTTCGATGTTTGAAGATTGGGATGAGCGGTTTCAATATATCATCGATTTGGGGAAAAGCCTACCGTTGATAAACGAGAAGTTTAAAGTGGAAGAGAATACGATCAAAGGTTGTCAGTCGAAAGTATGGCTGCAGGGTGAACTTACCCATGGGAAAGTTGTTTTTACGGCCGATAGTGATGCCATCATCACCAAAGGCATTATTGCCATATTGATACGTGCTTTTTCCAACCAGAAACCAACCGATATTTTGGAAGCGGGGACACAATTCATAGATGAGATCGGACTCAAAGACCAATTGTCGCCGACACGCGCAAACGGACTCGTATCAATGATTAAACAGATAAAAATGTATGCGCTGGCATTCAGCACAAAAAATTAAAATTATGGAACAGGAAATAGACACCAATTTACTCGGCGAGCAGATTGTCAAAAAACTCAAAACGATTTACGATCCTGAAATTCCGGTAGATATTTATGAGCTCGGACTGATTTATGACGTGATGGTCAACACTGATTACGAGGTAAAAATCCTAATGACACTTACGTCGCCCAATTGTCCGGTCGCTGAAAGTTTGCCACGAGAAGTTGAGGAAAAAGTAAAAGCAATTGATCATGTCAAAGCGGCCGAAGTCGAAATCACTTTTGACCCGCCATGGAGCAAAGACCTTATGAGTGAAGAGGCCAAACTCGAATTAGGAATGCTTTAACCGAGTGACGATGGAAGGAGAAATCATCAACAAGGTTGCCAACAGTGCGCTCGAAGTTTTCGATTTAGAAGATTATTATCCGAAAGGAGTTCGTTCACAAGTAGATATTTCTCAGTGGCTTACCGACGGATTTATATTAAAGGAGAAGGCCTTTCGCGAGCATTTAAAACAACATGACTGGACGCAATACCAGAATCAATTTGTAGCAGTTCATTGTAGCACCGATGCCATACTTCCTGCTTGGGCTTCCATATTAGTAACGATGCATTTGGCTCCGTTTGCCTGTAAAATTGTCAACGGATCATTAGAAGATCTCGACACGGCACTATATCAGGAAATTCTCCCTACAATAGATTATACATTATATCAAGATAAGTCGGTTATCATTAAAGGCTGTTCCAAAAAGCCTGTTCCCATGAGCGCGTATGTTTTAGCGGCTCAAAAACTCCAACCTTTCGCCAAAAGCATCATGTATGGCGAGGCTTGTTCTGCCGTTCCGCTATACAAATCAGCGAAAAAATAGGTAATTACTTTCGGCTTAAAATCGTTTTTTAGTATCTTTGAGTAACAAAATCTGCGTACAATGAAAAAAGCAATCTTTATGCTCTCCTTTGTGGTATTCTGCACATTTGCTGAAGCACAGAATTCGGAAAAAGAACTAGCCCAAAATACAGAAAAGGTCGCAAAAAAGATTGTAGATACTACCGAAGTTGAGGGTTGGAAAAGCAAGGGAAACGCATCTTTGCTTTTTAACCAGTCCAGTTTTAGCAATTGGGTAGCTGGTGGTGAGAACAATATGTCCGGAAATGTCGGAATCAATTATGATTTCAATTACAAGAAAAAAGACATTACTTGGGACAATAAATTACAAGCTTCATACGGACTGATTCAGTCTAAAAATGCACGATATGAAAAAAAGACCGACGACCGTTTGGAATTTAATTCAATTTTTGGCAAGAAAGCATTTGGGGAATGGTACTATTCGTATTTCCTGAATTTCAGAACACAATTTACAAAAGGCTATAAATATGATAGAGATGCGGCGACAGATGTGGAGTTCCGAATTCCATATACCAACTTCTTTTCACCCGCGTATCTAACTACCGGTCCCGGATTGTTCTGGAAAAAAAGTGATAATCTTAAAGTGAACTTGGCGCCTTTGACCTCAAAATTTACATTTGTAGATGCTGCATTTACATTGCCTGACAAGACATATTTTGGTGTCGAGCAAGGAAAAAGTATGCGTTATGAACTCGGATTCTATGCCTCCGGGTATTACAAAACCGACATCATGACCAATGTGATGATTGAGAATACGCTAAACTTATACTCGAATTATTTGGATAAGCCGGAAGAAGTCGATCTCGATTATACGATGACTTTGATTATGCGTGTCAATAAATACTTGTCGACCAATCTCGTGTTTCAGGCAATAAGCGATAAAAACGCATCGAGCAGATTTCAGATCCGCGAAGTTTTTGGTTTGGGCATCAACTTTGGATTCTAAAATTTAAAGAAAGACCTTCGATATCGAAGGTCTTTCTTTTATTCGTCTTTTTCAACCGCATCGTGATAATCTGGGTAAAGGAATTTATTATAAGGAAATCGAGTTATGTGAATTTGCCTTACGGCTTCGTAAACCCTTTCCCGGAACTCCTCAATATTCTCTTTTTCTGTAGCCGATATGAACAAAGCGTTTTTTTCACCAACGTCGTTCATCCAAGTTTGTTTCCATTCTTCTAAAGTGTAGTGCTTTTTGGTTTTTTCGGTTATCAAGTCATCTTCATCAATGGTTAGATGACGGAAAGAATCGATTTTGTTAAAAACCATGAGCACTGGTTTGTCGTGGCTTTTGATGTCTTGTAAAATCTGGTTAACCGATTCTATATGCTCTTCGAAGTCGGCGTGTGAGATGTCAACAATATGAAGTAACAAATCGGCCTCGCGGACTTCATCAAGTGTACTCTTAAAAGATTCTATGAGCTGTGTGGGTAATTTACGAATGAATCCCACTGTGTCTGAAAGCAAGAAGGGCAAATTTCTAATTACCACTTTACGCACCGTAGTGTCTAAGGTTGCGAAAAGTTTATTCTCCACAAAAACGTCACTTTTGCTGATTACATTCATAAGTGTCGATTTTCCAACATTGGTATACCCAATCAGCGCGACGCGAACCATGGCGCCACGATTGCCACGCTGTACTGACATCTGCTTGTCTATTACCTTTATTTTGTCTTTGAGCAGTGCGATTCGGTCACGCACTATCCGCCGATCGGTTTCAATCTCAGTTTCTCCGGGTCCGCGCATTCCAATACCCCCTTTTTGACGTTCAAGGTGCGTCCACATTCCCGACAGGCGTGGCAACAAATATTGACATTGTGCCAATTCGACCTGTGTTCTTGCATAGGAAGTTTCGGCACGTTGCGCAAAAATATCCAAAATAAGATTGGTTCGATCAAGGACTTTGCAATCTAGGATTTTGGTTATGTTTTTCTGCTGTGAAGGCGATAGTTCATCGTCGAAAATCACTGTGGTAATGTCGTGTTGTTTAACGTATATGTTGATTTCCTCCGTTTTACCAGTTCCAAGAAAAGTTTTTGGATTAGGACGTTCCATTTTTTGGAAAAATCTTTTAATAACTTCTCCGCCAGCAGTAAACGTCAGGAATTCGAGTTCGTCGAGATATTCCATTAATTTGTCCTCAGGTTGGTTTTGCGTAACGATGCCAACAATGACGGTTCTTTCAAACTTTATTTTTTCTTTTTCTAACATAGCAAAATTTCGAATTACAAAGCTAATAAATAGCTGCTATTAATAATGCCTTTGACTAATTAAAGACAGGTAATTTTTCAGTTGCATCGTTAAATATCAAAAATCCGTTAAAGGTTTCATAAATTTTGCTAAATTTGGAACTCAAAAATCACAAAACTATATTAAACCACCTAAAAATTTTCATTTATGAAAAAAATTATTTTACTCATTTTACTGTCTTTCATGTCGTTAGCAGGCTATGCCCAGCTGAGCGAAAGCTTTGAAGGCGCGCCGGCTATTCCGGACGCAGCGGGAGTATGGGCTTTGCCTCAGTCGGCTGCGTTAGGTACGTGGTTGGTAAGGGATAACCGAACTAACGCTCTTCCCAACTGGAGGCTCAATGTTGGAGCACCTGGAAATCCACCAGCGAATTCTGGTACGAACGCGGCATTTGTTGACCGTGAAAATACCGGCGCCGGAGTTGTGGCCGAAGAATGGCTAATCACCCCTCAGATAACAGTCTTGGCAAATGCACAGTTGCGATTTTTTGCTAGACAGACTTTGGCAGGAACACAACCGGGTGACACCAGGTATCAAGTCAGAGTTTCGAGTTCTGCTGTTCAAGGCGATTTGGCATCGTTCACTACAATACTTGCCGACTATGACGAAGCAACTTTAAGTACGTTAACTCCAGACCAACTGGACTATGAGGAAAAATTCATTAATTTAAATATAACTGGTCCGAGATATTTTGCATTTGTAAAAATTACTACGCAGCCCGCGGCGGCAACAGCCGGTGACAGATGGTTACTAGATGACGTGAGAATGATCGAACGCTGTATCGATCCAGTAACACCATTTACAGCGATTAACATTACAGCGACAAGTGCAACTTTGACCTGGCAAATGCCGGCAGGTTCACTGCAAACTGATTTTGAAGTAGAGTATGATATTTCAGGATTTACACAAGGTACGGGTACTGTAGTTACTGCGACCAGTAGTTCCTTTCCTAGAAATACCAATATTTCCGGATTAATTCCTTCTACTTCCTACCAATTTTATGTTAGATCGGTTTGCGCTGCATCTAATAGTGAGTGGGTCGGCCCTTTTAATTTTAATACAATCCCATTAGGCTCGGTTTGTGGGGCACCGATAGTTGTACCATCAGCACCTTATTCAACGACGAGCAATACTACGATATATGGTAATAATATAACCAATGGCACACCGGGTACTTTATGTGGCGCCGGTGCCGGATTCCTAGGCGGAAACGATGTGGTTTATTCTTATACAGTTCCAGCAACCACTACAGGTTTGTTAAGCATCACAATGACACCATTAGCCGGTGCTACAAATACGGGTGTTTTTGTTTATAATAGTTGTCCCGCGATCGGTACTAGCTGTATTGCAGGGGTAGGTAATGCTACAGCAAACGTTAGATCTATATCGGCTTTGAATGTTACAGCGGGACAAACGATACTAATTGTTATTTCTTCAACAACTGCTACACCAACATTCGGTTACACTTTAATTATTCAGGATGTCAATTGCGTGGCACCAACTGCACTTGCTTTGAATACGCCGGCGACAACCACTAACGCTAATTTGGAGTGGACAAACGGGATAGCAAGCACATCAGTTGCATGGGAAGTAGTGGTTCAGACCGCTGGCGCACCGATTCCTTCAGGATCAGGCGTGATGGTTACAGGAACTCAAAACACTTCGTATCCTGCATCATCAGCATTGACACCAACTCCAGGTCCGTTGACTCCAGATACAGCATACGAATTCTGGGTGCGCGCTGATTGTGGTAACGGAACATTCAGTACTTGGTCAGGACCATTCGCATTCACGACATTGCCAACCTGTCCGAAACCAACTCTTTTGGCAGCGGGACCAATCACGTCAGGTTCTGTTGCAATCACGTTTACCAATAATTCAGCGGCTTCGACATTTGATGTGTATACCGTAACTTGTGGCTCGGCAGCACCAAATGCAGGATCAGTTCCAACAGGTACTATTTCTGGAATTGGAGCGGCGATTTCGGGAACAATTTCAGGCCTAAACCCTGATACTTGTTTTGATATTTACGTAAGAGCCAATTGCGGACCTGGGGATTTGAGCACTTGGACAGGACCATTGTCTGCAACCACGCAGCAAATACCACCGGCATGTGGCGGAACTTATACAGATTTGGGTGGTTCAGCAGCCAATTATCCTAACAATGCCGACTCAACGATTACAATCTGTCCGACTAATCCGGGAGATAAAGTGACCGTTACTTTTACCTCATTCAATACTGAAGCTAACTGGGACGGGTTATATGTTTTCGATGGAAATAGCATTGGTTCACCACAAATTGCCAGCACTAACGGGCCAGGGAATGTTCCTGGCGGATTAGCAGGCTCTTATTGGGGAGCAGCAATTCCTGGACCTTTCACATCTACAAGCGCAGACGGGTGTTTGACATTCAGGTTCCGGAGCGACGGCTCGTTTGCCAACCCAGGATGGGTGGCTGACGTAACTTGTGCGCCACCTCCCGCTTGTCCTCAGCCGACATCATTTACTTTGACCACACCATTAGCTGCTACCACTGCGACGGTGACATTTGGTAACCCTGGCCCTGCGGTATCGTTCAAAGCGATTGCCTTGCCTTGCGGTTCTCCAGCTCCAACAGTGGCTTCACCTTGGATTACCACAGGCGTTAATGCGCCTTCTTATACTTTTACGGGATTGACACCTGATACCTGCTACGACTTCTATGTAATGTCTGTTTGTGGCGTATTGGGCGACAGCACTGTGGCAGGACCTAGAACTGGCACGACAGCGATTGCACCACCGATTTGCGGAGGCACATTTAGCGATCCTGGCGGTTCAGGAGCTAATTATCCTAACAATGCCGATTCTACAGTTACTATATGTCCGACAATTCCTGGACAAAAAGTAACGGTTACTTTCACTTCATTTACCACAGAAGCAAACTGGGATGGACTTTATGTATATGACGGAAACACGATAACGGCACCGCAAATTTCAAGTGCAAATGGTCCAGGAAATGTTCCTGGCGGATTGCCTGGTTCATTTTGGGGAACCGCAATTCCGGGACCATTTACATCAACAAGTGCTGATGGCTGTTTGACTTTCAGATTCCGCAGCGACGGATCTTTCAATAATCCGGGTTGGGTTGCTAATGTAACGTGCGCCGAGCCGCCAACATGCGCAATACCTAGTGGATTATCAATCCCGGTTCCAACTGTGACACACAATCAGGTCACTTTTAGTTGGCTTCAAAATCCAAGTCCAGATGGAACAACACCAGACGAATGGCAGGTACTTTATTTGCCTTGCGGTTCTCCTGCTCCAACTGCAGGCGCAACAGGATGGGTTGGATTTAACGCGCTTAGCAATACGGTTACAGGTTTGACACCTGACACTTGCTACGACTTTTACGTTAGAGCCGTTTGCTCACTAACAGATTCAAGTCCGTGGGCAGGTCCGATCACAAGAACAACATTAATTGCACCTCCAATTTGTGGCGGCGTATTTACCGATTTAGGAGGAGCGAACGTTAACTATCCTAATAATGCCGATTCAACAGTTACGATTTGTCCGACTAATCCAGGTGAAATTGTAACAGTTACATTTACCTCATTTAATACAGAAGCAAACTGGGATGGTTTATATGTTTTCGACGGAAACAGTATTACCGCTCCACAAATTGCAAGTGCCAACGGTCCGGGGAATGTCCCTGGCGGTATACCGGGATCATACTGGGGAACAGAAATTCCAGGTCCGTTCACCTCCACAAGCCCTGACGGATGTTTAACATTCCGATTCCGTAGTGACGGCTCGTTCAACAATCCAGGATGGGTTGCCAATGTGACTTGTTCACCGGCGCCAACTTGTTTGAGGCCATCTCCGGTTACGGCTACATCAATCTCACAAACCAACGCTTTAATTACTTGGGGCCAGCCTGTTAATCCGGATGGAACTACAGCAAGTGCTTGGGAGGTAATTTTATTGCCCTTTGGTGCGCCAGCGCCTGATGAGAATACAATTGGAGGAATTCCAACGAATACACCTTCGTTTAATGCTACCGGTTTATTTGCCGGAACACGCTATGTAATTTACATCAGAGCAATCTGTTCTGCAACCGATAATAGTGATTGGAGTGCATATAACTTTGCTACACCACCATCAAATGATGAGTGTACTGGAGCCACATTTGCAATTGTTAACCAGAACCTTAATTGTGTACAAACCACTCCGGGTAGTGTAATTGGTGCTACAGCATCATTGCCAGCGCCAAGTTGTGGTGGTGCCGATGATGATGTATGGTATACATTTACCGCCACCGACGCTACACACATTGTATCCTTCAATAATGTAGTTCCTGCAAACGCCAATTTAGATTATGCAGTTTATACAGGAACTTCATGTGGAACGTTGGTTCAAAGCGGCGCTTGTAACATTGCCGACAATTTAACAGCTGGAGTAACTTATTACATTAGAGTATTTACTGCTGCAACAGTAGCACAGTTCGTGACATTTGATTTATGTATTGGAACATTGCCATGTACTGAAGCTCCTGCTTTCTGTACAGGACAGACCGTAACTTATCAAAATGCTACTAACGTTCCTAGTTTGGGACAAATCGGATGTTTGTTTACCTCTCCTAACCCGGCTTTCTTCTTCTTGCAAGTAAATCAAGCCGGTCCTTTGACATATCTTATTTCTCAGGTGGATAATGGTGGAGTACCCAGAGACGTCGATTACGTAACATGGGGACCATTTACTGATTTGCAAGTTGCTTGTAATGCGGTACCGGCTAACCCGCTACCAGGTGTGATACCTGCTCCGACTCCTGCACAAGGATGTCCGGGTACGCTACATGCTTGTAGTTATTCTGCAGCACCTACTGAAATCGTATGTATTCCTGACGCACAATTGTGTGAAGTTTATGTAATTATGATCACCAACTTCTCTAACCAAGCTGGATTTGTAACCTTTACACAAACGAACAGTAATGGAGGAACAACGGAGTGCTTCCCAATCAATACATTTAATTATCCAGAGACCAGATATTGCCAGAATGATGTTGATCCTACACCGGTTCCAGCTCCAGGAGCAATAAATGGAACCTATACTTCCACACCGGGCCTCGTTATCGATCCTGTTACTGGAGTCGTTGATTTATCAGCGAGTACGCCTGGCGCCTATATCGTAACTAGTACGACCTTGACTAGTACAGGCGGTGCTTGTGACAATATTCCAACGATCACAACAACCCGTACGATCATCATTACCGCACCAGCCGATGCGACAATTGTTTATGATGCGCCGATATATTGCAACAGTATTTCAACTCCGCAAAGCCCAACCTTGACTGGAACGGCAACCGGATCTTACTCTGCAACGCCTGCCGGTCTTTCGATCAATTCAGGAACTGGGGCGATCTTACCAATTGCGAGCGCTGCAGGAATTTATACGATTACATATACAGTAGCAGCTGAAGGCGGATGCCCTGCATTCACAACGACAGCACAGGTACAAATAATTGCTACGCCACTCATACCGTTTATTAATAATGTAGTGGTATGTGAGAGTTCTTATACTTTACCAGCTTTGACAGTTGGAAACTACTTCGAACAATCAGGAGGTGGGGTACCAATTGCTGTTGGAACTGTAATTAGCCAAAACTCAACCATCTATGTTTATTCTGTCGATGGAAACTGTACAGATGAAAGAAGCTTTACAATAACGTTAGGTGATTTAGTTATAATTAATAGAGTGGATGTGACCGAGTGTGCAAGTTATACGCTTCCGGATGACTTACCCGCAGGATACGGATACTTCTCGCAAACAGGAGGAGTAGGACCAATAAGCGGCACGTTGACAGGTTCTCAGGAAGTTTTTATCTATGGTGTCTCCGGAATATGTACAACTGAAAGTTCATTCCAAGTTACGATAGGCAGCGTTCAAGTGCCGCCGCAACCGAACTTGTCAAACTGTACTAGCGTAATCCTTCCAAACTACCTGCTAACATGGGTTATTATACACAACCTGGTGGACCAACAGGAACGGGAACTTTGATTACCGATTTGAATATTTTCACATCACAGACGGTTTATATTTATGCACAGTCAGGTACTTGCATCGACGAGGGTAATTTCACTGTCACCATTGACAACGTGCTAAACCCAACATTTCCTGCAGTTCCAAATCCATGTGTTGGCGCAACTGCTCCTGTATTGCCGCTGATTTCAGATAATGGGGTTTCCGGAACATGGTCGCCACTTACTGTCGATACAACTGCTCCAGGAACGACCATTTATACTTTTACTCCCGATGCGACTTTACCATGTGCAACGGTAACGACCTTGTCGGTTACAGTTGATGCACCGATAATACCAACTTTTGACCCAATTGCAGATATCTGTTTGGGTGGTGTTGCTCCGTTATTACCGCTGACTTCTACTAATGGAATTTTGGGAACTTGGTCTCCTGCATTAGTCGATACATCAGTTGCAGGAACCACATGTTATACATTTACACCGGAGGTGTCATTTACATGTGCTACTACCGCCCAATTGTGTATCACAATTAGTTCTCAGATCCTTCCGACATTTGCACAATTAGCGAATGTATGTCAGAATACAATTGCACCAGTACTTCCTCTAACTTCTCAAAACGGAGTAACAGGAACATGGTCGGGAACAATTGATACATCTGTTACAGGAACCGTATGTTACACCTTTACTCCGGATGTTACTTTTGCCTGTGCGATTTCGACACAATTATGCATAACGGTAGATCCTGAACTAACGCCACTATTTACGCCGTTACCTGACATTTGTCAAAATAGCATAGCTCCAATATTACCATTGATCTCGCTTAATGGGGTGGCAGGAACATGGTCGGACGTAATTGATACTTCGAATATTGGCTCAGTTACGTTAACATTTACACCGAATCAAGGGCAGCTTTGTGCGCTGACAACGACAATGACTATTAATGTTATAGCGCCATTGGTACCGGATTTTGCTCCAATCACGCTTTGTGCAGGACAACCCGCCCCAATTTTGAGTGGCGCATCACCAAACGGTGTGACCGGAACCTGGTTGCCACTTACTATTGACAATATGTTGAGCGGAACTTACACATTTACGCCAAACGTAGTTTGTGCATTGCCACAGACAATTACTGTGACAGTTGATCCGCTTCTGACACCTGACTTTGGGCCAATCGCCGACATCTGTGCCGGTGCTACAGCTCCAGTATTAGCTGGAACTTCTCCTAATGGAATTTTGGGAACCTGGAGTCCGGCGACAATCAATAACACCACAAGCGGTTGTTATATATTCACACCGAATGCTGGATTATGTGCTGAACCACAAACCTTATGTGTAACGGTTAATCCATCCTTAACACCTAATTTCGCGCAAATCGCGCCATTGTGTTCGGGCGAAACAGCTCCGGCTTTGGCAACAACGTCGCCTAATGGTATCAACGGTACTTGGAATCCATCGACAATTGACAATTTCCTTAGTGGAGATGGCGATTGTTATGTGTTTACACCGACCGCAGGCCAGCAATGTGCCAATACACAAACATTATGTGTAACTGTGAATCCAAATCCGACTTTTGATCATACTGAAGGTTGTGAATCTGCCAGCTATTTAATAAGAATTACTGACGCACCTGCTGGAGCTAGTTATTCATGGACTCATAACGGTGTTGCTGTTAACGCCACTACGCCGGTGATCAACCTGACTACATTAGGCACTGGTCCTGGGACTTATATTGCTTCTGTCACCGAGGGTGGATGTACCACTACAAAAGAAATAGTCGTGAATTCGGTTTCTTGTGCAATCCAAAAAGGTATTTCACCTAAAGGTGTAGGTGCTGGAGATAATAAAAACGACTTCTTTGATTTGGCAGGACAAAATGTCAAGAAAATGGAAATCTTCAACCGTTACGGAACGAATGTCTATAGCAAAGTCAATTATTCTAACGAATGGTACGGACAATCCGATAAAGGAGACGAATTGCCAGATGGTACATATTACTATGTGATCGAATACAATTCGGGTTCAAAAACGGTAACAGGCTGGATTTATATTAACAGAGAACAATAGATTTAAAAATGTTGATAAGGGATTGTTGCGAACAACAGCAATCCCACAACACAAAACATACACACATGAAGAAAATATTATTTACCGCATTACTAGTGTCAATCACGTTTTTAGATGCAAATGCACAACAAGACCCACATTATACACAATATATGTATAATATGAGCGTGGTCAACCCGGCCTACGCAGGATCGAAGGAAGGTATCTCCGGTGGTCTTTTGTATAGAAAACAATGGGTCGAAATTGAAGACGCACCTTCTACAGGAACACTCTTTGTTCACAGTCCAATAGGAAAGAATGTTGGTTTGGGTTTATCGGTCATTACTGACCAGATCGGTCCAGTAAAAGAGAACAATTTGTTTGCTGACATTTCATACACACTTAATTTAGGTGGCGAGCACCGCTTGGCATTCGGTATGAAAGCAGGAGCGACTTTTCAGAAGATCTCGTTGCTCGACGACGTCAATCCGACGCTTCCTACACCAGGAGACGAAGCTTTTTCTTCGAATACTAGCAATACGCACTTGAATCTTGGTGCCGGTTTCTTTTATTATACCAATAAATACTATATTGCTTTATCTGTACCCAACATGCTCAAATCGACGCATCTTGATGTTAGACGAGGAGCCGAAGACGTGAAATTTGGAACCGAAGACCTGCATTATTTCCTAACAGGAGGTTATGTGTTCAACCTTTCTCCAAGTACAGAGCTGAAACCTTCGGCTATGCTGAAATCTGCGTTCAATGCACCATTATCTATTGACGCCTCTCTTAACGTCAGATTTTTCGAAAAATTTGAAATTGGTGCCACTTACAGGCTGGACGACTCGTTTGGCGGAATGATTAATTATGCCATTACACCTGGCCTTAGGGTTGGCTATGCGTATGATCATATCGTTTCCGACTTAAACGTGACAACTCCATCCTCACACGAGTTTATGTTGTTATTTGACTTGAACTTCTCTAAAAAAGTATCACAATCACCAAGATATTTCTAACGTATAAAGCAACATTAAAAATGAAAAATCTCTATATAGCATTAAGTTTTGTGATAGTAAGTGCAAGCCTTTCCGCACAAAATAAAGACACCGAGAAAGCAGATAAGTTATTCAACCGTTATGAGTATGTGGATGCAGTCGGTGAATATTTGAAACTTATTGAAAAAGGTAAGGCTGATCCGTATGTTTACAAGCAATTGGCCGACACCTATTACAATATGTTCAACGGGGCTGAAGCTGTAAAATGGTATGCCAAGGCCACTGAAACCACACAAGATGCAGAAACCTATTATCGTTACGCACAGATGCTCAAATCAAACGGCAAGTATGAGGAGTCAAACAAACAAATGATGAAATTTGCCAATCTGGCTCCGAATGACCAAAGGGCAATTACCTTCAAAGAAAATCCGAATTACATTCCAAGATTGCTCGACAAGCAGAAGCTTTACGATGTGAAACCGATGGACGTGAGTAGCGACAAATCGGAATTTGGCGCGGTGCTTTATGGCACTGAGTTCTATTTCACTAGCGCGAGAAATACCGCAAGAAAAGATTACGGGTGGAATGATGAGCCGTTTCTTGACATCTATAAGGCCGATTACAATGCTGACGGAACCATTACAAATGCCGGGACTGTGAACGCTTTGAATTCGCAGTACCATGACGGACCGTTGACGATGAGTACTGACGGAAATGTCATTTACTTTTCAAGCGACAGTTTCCGTGAGAAATCTTTCGAAAGAGATAAGAAAAACAGACTTAAACTTGGAAGAAACAATATCTTTCGCGCTACCAGAGATGGTGGCAGTTGGGCAAATGTAACTTCAATGCCTTTCAACAGCAATGATTTTTCAACCAGTAACCCGAGTTTGAGCCGTGACGGAAAAACACTGTACTTTTCATCGGATATGCCGGGAAGTATCGGCGGTGTCGATATCTGGAAAGTGTCGGTAAGTGCTGACGGAAGCTACGGAACTCCAGAAAATTTAGGAAAGAAGGTCAATACTGAAGGCAACGAAAGTTTCCCATTCATCAGTGATGATAATGCGACGCTTTATTACTCTTCAGCAGGGAAACAAGGTTTCGGCGGACTTGATGTATTTGTGATCGACATGTCGAACGGCAGCGAAGCAAGTAATCTTGGTAAACCCGTAAATACAGAAAAAGATGATTTCGCCTTTACATTCAACACAGCTAAAAACACGGGCTTTTTCTCAAGTAACAGGAACGGTAACGATGATATCTTTGGAGCCAACCCAATTTGTGGAATCGAAGTGCTAACAGTCGTTACCAATGCAAAAACAGGAGAAATTCTCGCGAATGCTAGTGTGGCCATTGTTGATGACAAGAAAAATGTGATATCTACAGAAATGACTAACGCAAAAGGTGAAGTAACGTATAGAGTTGACTGTAACAAAGCATTTACAATCCAAGCATCGAAAGATGGTTTTGAAAGTAATACTTTTCCTGTTGCAGCGCAAACCAAAGCTGGAAAAACCAAAGTTGACGCAGCATTACAACCGATAGAAACTATCGTAACCGAAAATGAAATCTTGCTAAAATCAGTTTTCTTTGAATTTGATAAGAGCAATATCACTCAGGAAGGTGCTTTCGAACTCGACAAAGTTGTTCAGGTGATGAAAGGAAACGACGGAATGGTGCTTCTTGTCAAAGCGCACACCGATAACAGGGGTAGCGACGCGTACAACTTTAACCTTTCTGACAGAAGAGCAAAATCGACCGTACAATATGTAATTTCAAAAGGCATCAAAGCCAGCAGAATTTCCGGAAAAGGAATGGGAGAGACCGAGCCGAAAGCCGATTGTAAAGAAGAGTGTTCAGAAGAGCAGCACGCTTCCAACAGACGTTCAGAATTCCTGATCGTTAAATAACAATTCAAATAATATAAGGCCCGGATTTATCCGGGCTTTTTTTTGCGCCATTCTCAACGAACTGCTACAACTCAAATAAGGCTTTTTAAGGCACTTATTTCTTTGAACACAATCTCACTAAATAAGTAACCAAAAGGCAGGCGAGCATATCCAAAATAACCTTTGTGAATGCGTTGCGTTTTGGAAACTAAATGGCATTTTGATATGGTACTTCGATTTAATTAAACGGAGACTTTTGACTAAACTTGAAGTAATGATTTGGGGCACAAGCGCGGATTTCGAACATACGCTGCAATTATTGTTGATTTTTCCTGAATCGTCGCAATCAAACTTCTGCTTTGATTAGGCCTTTTCTCGTAACAAAATTATTGCTCGCGCTGAAAGTTCCGGGATCTTGAGGCTGTCATCTTGCAATCACTACATGTTGCAAATAATTTATAAAATTTTTTGCAACAACTTTTGGAAAGTCCCACTTATCATTTGTTGTATTCAAATGGAATTCGTTGTGGATAACGATTATTTCTCAATTGCCGTTTTGGTATCGGTGATTACAACCTACTTTAACAGATTGGTCTCATTGCTTGTTCACTTATTATGAGTTTTTCTTATTGCAGTAGCTTTGTCTAAGCGGAAACAACAAAAATGAATGACCATAAAAAAAGCCGCTATAAAAGCGGCTTTAAGTATCGGGTTTTAGAATCTACTTATGACTTGGTAAATTTTAAAAAAGCCAAATCTCCGTTATCATCTGTTAAAGAAACTTCCAAATTTGTATCGGTCAACGCAATCACGTCAACGATAACTACTTCCGCAGGAATTGCATCAGTTGGATCTGCATCTCCATAGGTAAATACGAGATTTCCGTCAACAATCATATATTGTCCGCCATCAGCTTCTAAATTACATGCGCCTGCAATGAACTCAAAATCATTTTCAGCGAATGACATATCTGCGCCTAGGATAATATTGTCAAATTCGCAGTTTTCATTTTTTTCAACATCGTCATAAAAAAGCACATTTGCAGCGTTGAGACTTCCGGTTTGCGTAAGTTCCCATTTTCCAACAAAATAGTTTGGAGCCACATACGAAGGGTCGAAATCCTTATTCTCCTCACAAGAAGCAAGACTCAAAAGACCGATCGCAAGAGAAGCTAAGTATAATATTTTTTTATTCATTTTTGTATGTTTGTTAGAAAAGGCTGCCACAGGAGCAGCAGCCTTTGGCTTATTATATTAGTTTCCAGCGATTTTAATGTTGTCGATTTCCCAAGTTGAAGCTGCAGTACTTGAAGATGTATATTTAAAAGCAATATGAACGTTACTGTTCCCTGCTCCTGTGAAAGCATCGATATTTAAAAGACCTGAATTAACATAAACATAATTACCTAGAGACAATAAAGCCCCCGGCAATGGTGTCCATGTAACACCCGCTGCAGTTGGATTGCCCGAAACGTAATTATTTGAAACCAATACTACGATTGGGTCTCCTGCAAATTTATAAGCGTTGTCAAAAGACAAGTTAGCTGAAGTAATCCCTGACAAATCTTGTACAGGTGAAATCAACCAGTCTTCGTTAACGACGTTTGTAGAAGAGAAACCAGACATTTTTGCCATGCCACCAGGATTACCGAATGTTGCACTGTAAGTCCATGTTTGTGGACCAACTACGCTAAATCCAGCCCATCCATTCAATGAGGAGTCAAAGCCTTCGTTCAACAACGGAACAAATCTTTCGTCAGTCAATTGTACGTCTCTTTCCGTTCTGGCTACAAATTGAAAATCGGCACCAAATTTAGTCATTACACCTCTTACTTTTCCATTTCCTGCAGGAACGCGTTTATTTGCGAAATTAGCAAAGCTGCTTGTTCTAAAAATTACCGAGTTTCCAGCGTCATCGATAAGGTTCCAATTAGTTGCGCCACCTAGGTCATTTGACGAATCGTAGTAAGTTTTCCCAACTGCATTGTCAGCAAATTGAACACCTTCAAGATCAATCAAACGATTGATGTTGCCATTGCTTTTCGCTTCAGCGATAGTCATGGTTTCGGCTAAGTCATCTTCTGCCACCATAGTGCAAGATCCTACTAAAGCGTTTCTGTATTGATCAACTGGCATTCTGCCTACAGAGGCTGTACCGGATGTATTTACGAAAATAGCACCGATCCTCATTCCGTCATTCGAAACGTCAGTGTAAAGGTTTTTAAGTTTGATGAAAACCTTTCTTCCCGGAGCAAAGCTTACGAAAGTTGAAGAAACATCAACCGGTACGCTGAATGCTTTTGATCCGTCAAGGGTTTGAAAAGAGATTGATTTGAAAAAGTTACCACCTTCGTCACTTGAAGTAACATAAGCTTCGATAACATCATCTGCTGTATATTGCTTTAAGGTTGGTGATGCAGGGACTGCCGATACCGGAATGGTAGCTACCAACGAAGTTTCTGTACAATCAATTGAGGGCACGGCATATTCATCGTCGTTTACACAACTTGAAAAAGTACCTGCTGTTAACGCTAGGAATAGCGCTGATTTTAAAATGGTTGCTTTCATAATATATGATGTTTATTCTTTGTAAAATTAAAAATTAATGTAAAGGTTTACGAAATATGTTCTTCCGTAGCCGTAAAAATATCTTGGGGCGAACGCCGGAGTGCCGCTTGAGACATCTTGGTTGAGTTGTCTGTAACTTGCATTTCTAGCTTGCTCGTAACCTCCGGTTTTGTAAACCACATCAAAAACGTTGTTGACGCTGGCGAAGAAACCAACAGTGTTGCCTTTAATTCTCCAGGATTTACCTCCTGTAAGGTTGACTAAGGTAAAACTGTCAAACTTTTCTTGTTTCAACAATTCTTTTCCCCTTGCTGCACTAGCTTCTGGAAATGCGAAATTGTTAACGAAATCTCCTGTGTTCTGATAGAAATTATCTGTTCTCAATAACGGGGCAATGTCCAGATAATTGTCTGCTAAGTAGTTGGCATTAGCACCAACCCACCAAAATTTAGGGTCTCTATATTCCAATCCGAATGAATACGCTTGTTGAGGCATGCCCGGCAAACGGTAATCTTTCATTTTGGCAGTTCCGAAATTTGCAACCGGATTGCTATTAGTAGCAGTAGCAAGTGCATCCTGACTGATACTTACCGTTGGATTATTGTCGTATGTATACTGACCATACGCTGCCGAAGCATTAGCTTTGATCGTAGACGTGATTTGGTATTCAATTCCCAATTCACCACCAATGTTCAGTTTGTCGATGTTGGTCACAGTTTCTGCAACAAATGCATCCGATTCTGTACTTTCGGCACCGTCAAACACGCCTTCCGCGAAGAAGAAAGAAGTTTCGGTCGCATTCTGAATTTTCGAATAGAACCCGGTCAATCTGGCTTTAAATTTAGGAGCATTGATAATATAACTCGCATCTGCACTTGAAACAGTTTCGTTACTGATATTGTCTACCATATTATTACTAATCCTTGAATTCGGGAAAACGTTTCTCAAAGAAGGTGCTTTGCTCATGTAAGCACCGTTGAAATTAAGAAATTGTCTTCCTGAGATTTTGTAAGTAAGACCACCTTTAAATCCGAAGCTGTCGAAATCAACTTTTTCACCTTTACCAAAAGAGTTGTTCGGATAGTAACCGTTGCGGTACAAACCCTCTCTCTGATATTCTGCTCTTGCATAGCTTTGTGCTACGTAAAAGTCAATTTTCTTGAATGTAAATTTAAATTGCGTGAACGCATCAATGTTGTTGGCAAACAAGTTGTAGTTGTAGCCGTAGGTATCTCCAACATACACTTTTCTGTCAGGATTGTTAAGGTCGGACTGTGGCTGTAATTCGCCGTTTCCGAAAGTATCGATGTCAGAGAAGAAAGCGCCTCCAAGCAAATCGGTCAGCTTTTGGAAATTATGCGATTTGAGTGATCTGAAAGTAGCGCCAGCATTCATCGTAATGTTATCAGAAAGCCTTGTGTTCAATATAGAGTTTGCTGTAAACTGATTGTCTTCGGTACGGTCTTCATACAAAACGTAATTGCTTTGTCCCGCGACCCTTACCATTTCGCCATTAATAAGCGTAAAAGGTCGGTTCGCATCATACATAAACTGCCAGTTAAGCTGTCTGTTTGCTGGATTTAGGAAAGGTGCAGTCATCGCGCCAAGGTAATTAGGAGCAAATAATCCGCCGACTCCGCCGGTAGCATAAGCTGAAACAGGAATTAATCCGGTTGTTGCATCATTCTCATATAAAGAACTAAAATAGCTTGGCAAATTTCTGTAGTAAGTCGGATCGGTATTGTTTCCAACAAAATCAATACGGCTATTCGCGATAAAACCGGTCTGGTAAGCCACATTTGTATTCAAATTGGTCTTGTCAGAAATTTTCCAGTAGTGGCTCAACATATTGATCGGCTCCTCGATATCTTTATCTCTGGAGTTTCTTTTCTGACCATCTTGCCAGCCCCAATAGGAGTTGTATTTTACACCTGCAATTGCGGTAACTTCGTCAGTATTCGGAGAACTTTTGCCTCTGCTGTTTTGCGCGTAGATCGAAGTAAAATTAAGAGAGTGTTTGTCGTTAAATTTTTTCTCAACGCTTGCAAACAAAGAATTCGCACCGTAATCAGTTCCTTCAAAGTAGCCTTCTTCGGCCCATCTTCTTGAAGCCGAAACTACAAAAGCCCAACCATCGGTAGACATACCAGAAGCATGCGTTCCCATAGCTCTAAAGCTATAGTTGGTATTGGTTCCCGAAAACGAAATCCTAGAGCCTGGTCTGTAAATCGACGCACGGGTGTTGATTTCTTGCGTTCCGAGGATTCCACCGAAAGTATAATCTGATGGTGCAGAACCAGTTGTGAATTCCTGGTTACGGGTCGCATCGTTCAATCCGCCCCAGTTGCTCCATTGTGGTCTGCCGTCATATATTTTATTCATGACAACACCATTAATCATCGTTGTGGAATATTCGTTATCCAAACCCCGAATTCTGAAACGCGCCTGACCCCAATTAAAAGCAGCTGCCTGCTGGAAGACGTCACGCGAAGCCTGCAACAACCCCGAAGTGCTTTCCGAACCACTGTTGTCATCGCCAAGATCATTCTCGGTAATGGTAATCAAACTCAACTGTTGTTCCTCTGTCTGGTCTTCTTCAAGAACCACTACACCCAAATCCAACATTTGTCCGGCAGTTACATCAATTGTAAGCAACTGGGCTTTATAGCCTTGGGTTTTAATTTGTAATAATTGGCTTCCTGTAGCTACATTAGTAAAAGTGAATTTTCCGGTCACATCGGTAACTTGGGTCAAATTCGAATTCTCAATGGTAGCTACGACATTTTGTAATGGTTTTTGTGTTTTTGAATCAACCACTCTACCAGTAATACCAGTAGCCGATTGAGCAAAAACAAAAACGACCTGCATTACAAATAAGGTACTAATAACAAGTTTTCTCATAAATAATAGTTAATTAATTTTTGTTTGGGTAAAGCTTCATAAAAACTTAACGGCGACAAATGTACATCTTTTAATAATAAATCATACTTTTGGCACCAAATTTATAGAAGCGTTGACCTTAATTTAATATATGATTTATGAGAATTAAAAAATTTATTTTCCTATTTTTTGTAATATTCGCAATTAATGCCACTCATGCGCAACAGAAAAAATTCGTTGTACACACGGTTGCTTTTTACAATCTCGAGAATTTATTCGATACCATAAACAATCCAAACAATGATGAAGAGTGGCTGCCCAATGGTGCTCAGAACTGGACTTCCCGAAAGTACAAGCAAAAACTGCACAACATGGCACGTGTCATTGCTGAAATCGGAACCGGGGAAAACCCAAACTCCCCTACATTACTAGGAGGTTCTGAAATTGAAAACCGCGGTGTGCTCGAAGATCTTGTCAAGCAACCGGCTTTAATCAATAAGGATTACGGAATCATCCATTTTGATTCGCCCGACAAAAGGGGAATCGATGTCGCGCTTCTCTATCAAAAAAAGCATTTTAAGCCTACGAGCTATGTCAATGTTCCGCTTTATATCTACCGCGATGAGATCGCAAATACTAAAACCAAAGCAGAACGTGAAGAAGCTACTGATGATAAGGCGCTCGAAGAAGACAAAACTTCCCGACGCGTTTACACCAGAGATCAGTTGCTCGTCACGGGATTACTCGATGGAGAAGAAGTCAATGTGATTGTTTGCCACTGGCCATCTCGTTCTGGTGGAGAAAAGAAAAGTGCTCCGTTTCGTGAAAAGGCAGCCGCATTGACCAAAAAAATAACCGATTCACTGCAAAGGATTAAGCCCGATGCAAAAATAATCATACTCGGCGATTTGAATGACGGCAGCCATAACAAAAGTGTCAAGGTACAAATTGGTGCTAAAGGCAAAAAGACACAAGTCAAGCCACAAGATATCTACAATCCGTTTGAAAATATGGCGGATAACGGTTTCGGAACGATTGGATATCGTGACTCCTGGGATATTTTCGACATCATTATGTTCACCGAACCCTTTATTAAACCAGATTATTCCTCATTCCGATATTGGAAAGCAGGTATCTACAACAAACCATTCCTGATTACAACCACCGGCCAATACAAAGGCTATCCCTTGCGACACCAGGCAAACGAAGTCGGTTTCAGCGATCACTTCCCGGTTTACATCTATTTAATTAAAGAATCAAAATAAAGGCAGTCGAAAGACGAAATCGAAAAACAATAGTAAAGGTCGGCTTGCCGGCCTTTATTATTTTGTAACTTAGCCTTATAACCGTTCAGCGCAGCTTATGAAACCATTCAACCTCAATCAATGGATAGCCGAAAACCGCCACCTGTTTAAACCGCCGGTAGGCAATAAGAATATTTATCCCGACTCAGGAGATTATATAGTGATGGTCGTTGCAGGCCCAAACGCGCGTAAAGATTACCATTATAATGAAACCGAGGAATTGTTTTACCAGCTCGAAGGTAGTATTAAGGTGATTGTCCAAAACAATGGGGAACGCGAAGAACTGGAACTCCACGCCGGCGATATGTACCTTCATCCGGCGAAAACACCGCATTCACCAGTACGCTCTGAAAATTCCATCGGCTTGGTCATTGAACGCAAACGGGCCCGACAAGGATATACCGACGGGTTGTTATGGTTCTGTGACAACTGCAACCACAAGCTTCATGAGGTTTACTTTGAACTCAAGGACATCGAAAAAGACTTCTTGCCGCACTATCAGCACTTTTACAATTCCAAAGCGCTGCGGACATGCAACAAATGCGGGACTGTTATGGAGACCGATCCGCGATTTACCACGGAATAGATTACACGCCTTTTATCAAAAACAATCAGGAATTAAATCGCAAAAATAATTAACGCCAATGATGCCACAACAATTGTCACAATAACGAGTGCTTTATTACATTATTATAATCCCAAATTCAATTAGAGTTTGGGGTTTTTATTTTCGAGAGCCGGGAACCTGCTGTCCGCTTTATCTTTTGCTTTTTAAAAAGTGAAGCAAAAGGATGCCGCTTCCATCAGGGCTAGGCATTACCTTATTAATTATTCATTATGAATTGATAATTATCAATTATAAATTACATTTGCAACGCAAACGATATAATTAATTACAAAAAGATATGACCACAACAATAGCAGAACAGTTCGGCATGACCGAAGCCTTAGCGCAACTGGGTATAAAAGCCGTCAATGAAGGTACTTCAACCGGGCAGAATAACTTTGCTTCAGGTGAAATACTTGAATCTTATTCACCGGTTGACGGCCAATTAATAGGGAAGGTCAAGATGTCTACCGCCGCCGATTATGAAAAAGTGTTGCAATCAGCTACAGCAGCATTTCAAACGTTTCGTTTAATGCCCGCGCCGCAACGCGGTGAAATCGTACGTCAATTCGGTGAGAAATTGCGAAAAAACAAAGAAGCCTTGGGGAAACTCGTTTCTTACGAAATGGGAAAATCACTACAAGAAGGTTACGGAGAAGTTCAGGAAATGATTGACATCTGCGACTTTGCAGTAGGTTTGTCTCGCCAGTTGCACGGACTCACGATGCACTCTGAACGTCCTGGACACAGAATGTATGAGCAATACCATCCACTCGGTGTGGTCGGAATTATTTCCGCGTTCAATTTTCCGGTTGCCGTTTGGGCTTGGAACACCGCTTTGGGTTGGATTTGCGGCGATGTTTGTGTTTGGAAACCATCTGAAAAAACACCATTGTGCGGTATCGCATGCCAAAATATCATTGCCGAAGTTTTAAAAGACAACAACTTACCGGAAGGAATATCATGTCTGATCAACGGTGACTACAAAATTGGAGAACTGATGACTGCCGATAAAAGAATTCCACTCGTTTCGGCGACGGGTTCTACCAGAATGGGGAAAATCGTCGCGCAGGCAGTAGCAGGGCGTTTGGGCAAATCCTTGCTCGAGCTAGGTGGCAACAACGCGATCATTGTAACACCCGATGCCGATATCAAAATGACAGTAATCGGAGCTGTTTTTGGCGCCGTGGGAACTGCAGGCCAAAGATGTACCTCAACACGCCGGTTGATTATCCACGACAGTATTTATGAGAAAGTGAAAGATGCGATCGTTTCTGCTTACGGACAGCTTAAAATTGGTAATCCGCTCGACCAAAACAACCATGTTGGTCCGCTAATCGACACACACGCGGTAGAAATGTATAATAAAGCGCTGGATAAAGTGGTAGCCGAGGGCGGGAAAATTCTCGTAGAAGGCTGTGTACTTTCAGGAGAAGGATACGAAAGTGGTTGTTATGTCAAACCGGCAATCGCCGAAGCCAACAATGCTTTTGAAATTGTACAGCACGAAACTTTCGCACCGGTTTTGTATTTACTCAAATATTCAGGCGAGGTGGAAAATGCAATCGCCTTACAGAACGGCGTGGCACAGGGATTATCTTCTGCCATCATGACCAACAACCTGCGCGAAGCGGAAAGATTTCTTTCAGTTGCGGGTTCAGATTGTGGAATCGCAAACGTAAATATTGGAACTTCCGGCGCTGAAATCGGTGGAGCGTTCGGCGGGGAAAAGGAAACCGGTGGCGGACGTGAATCGGGTTCCGATGCCTGGAAAATCTATATGAGAAGACAGACCAATACAATCAATTATACGACAAGTCTGCCATTGGCGCAAGGGATCAAATTTGATTTGTAAGAATGCCTGATAATAATTTAAAGAAGCCGTCTCAGTACTCAAAAAACGTAAATTTTGGGTATTAATTCTTCAATGAAAATATCAAAAAATCCGATTTGGGAATGTGAAACTGCCTTGTTTCTGAAGATTATCTGTTAAAAAAAAATGAAAGAGGGAATCTCATGGTTTTGAGACTCCCTCTTTTTTTTGCAACCGTTTTTCCTAACTTGCATCTTAAAGGAAACTGTAAAAAAGTTAGCACGATGAAAAAATTAATAATGATCCTTTTCTGCCTGACGTTCCTGAGTGCGCATACCTGCGATGATGATCGCTATGACGATGGAATTAATTGTACCATGGAAGCGCGTGCAGCGTTAAATGTCACGGTTACCTTAGGCGATTCTTCCGAGAATGTCACCAACGGCATCACCGTAACCGCTACTGACGGTGATTTTACAGAAGTACTGCAAACATACATAGAAGGCGATTGGGTATTTTCGGGCGCTTATGAACGACCCGGCAACTATACGATAACGGTAACTTGTGAAGGATACCAAACGTATATTTCCCAACTGATACCAATTGCAAGAGACCAATGCCATGTTATTCCACGGCAACTACAAGTGAATCTTCAACCAATTTAAATAAAAAAGCCAGAATGAATCCGGCTTTTTTATTGGGGAAAAATCAAAATCACATATTGAACGAAGCGCCAATATTAAATGAAGGTTGATTGTTGTATTTCTGCGGACCGCTTACAGTGGTGTCATATTTGGCAATAGGAAATCCGGCCTCGCCATAAACTCCAAATCCGTCAGTAAAGAAATAACGGAAACCCGCATGCGCCCCGAAATTGCGCAATCCTAAATCAAGTCCCGGATAAATATCCATCTTCGGATCAAGCTTGAACACATTTCCTAAATTTGCATTGAAACGCGCCTTGAGGTCGAATTTATCAATAAAATCGGGATTGTCATTTACGTAAACAAGCTTGTCATAATAAGGACGATTTTCTGCATCGAGAAGGTAAGTAGATGAGAGTCCGAGCGAGATGTTTTCTCCAAGACCGAAATCAGCAGAAACGTGAATTCCCGTTCCGCCATCCTGAATATTTACACCAACTTGACCTTTAATATCGCCTTTTCCTTTAAAAGCCTGTGCGTTGGCAAAACCGGCACTACATAAAACGAGCAGGGTAATGATTTTTTTCATGTTTTAAAAATTTAATTTATAGGTCAAAAGTAAGCCAATATTTTTAATTTCTGCCTTTTTCCTCAGGATACAAATCGGGCAAAGGATCGCTTTGCCAAAAAGTTTTGGTGTCAACATCCATAATCGTCAGCAGACCTTTGAATGCAGCGCCGGTGTCAACATTCCATACATTAGCCATTTGCACGGGAATGGTCTTGTTGATTCGTGTTACAGGAGTATGTCCGATAAAAATCTCTTTGTACAATTTTAAACGCTTGGGATAGGCGAGGTCATCTATAGGCATCGACTTGTCTAATGCCAAAGCGGTTTCCCATAAAGTACGTTCCCAAAAAAACAGGCGTGGAAAGTGCTCGAAACGCACGCCGTTCATGCTCGTAAACCCCGCGTGAATGAATAGCCGGTTCTGCTCATCAATATAATAATCCTGTAGGTCTTGGAGGAATTCAACATGTACAGTGCGGAGGTCTGAACCAACTTGCAAATAAGCATTAACGGTAGCTTCACCGCCGTGGTTGTACCAAAGTAAATTGTCTTTAGCATTTTTAAGCCAATCGCAAAGCAAATCGTCGTGGTTGCCACGGATGAATACACATTGGTGTGTTGTTTTGAGAAAAATTAAAAAGTCGAGTACCTGCGGCGATTCGCTCCAGCCATCAACATAGTCACCAAGAAAAATTAATTGATCTTGTGGCGAAATGGCTGCCCTTTCAAAAAGTTGCTTCAATGCCCTCAGGCCACCGTGTATATCTCCAATGACAAGTGTTCTCATGTAATTTTTCTTTGTAGCAAAGTAATAAAGTTTAACAATAAGTGTAGAAAAACAAGAAGTTAAATGTTTTTTTCGATAGTAGCTTTACATTATCAAATCGAAGTTACTTTTATTTTATTCACCATTTAAAATTTTTATTATGAAACGATTTATTTTTGGCATTTTAGCCATGGGAATGTTTGTCGCGTCAGCCAATGCACAAGACAAAAAAAATGATTCCGGAAGCAATTCTTCAAACCGCTGGTATGTTTATTGGGCTACTTGGGAGGAGTGGGGACATTTGCCTGACTGTACAGGCTGGGGTTTATGCAATTATTCGGATTGCTGGTTTTGCGATGAGAACAAAAAGTATAAGGGAGAAGTAAAAATAGATGTGTCTACCCGCAAAGGATATTTGTATATTACACTCGATCCGTCAGAAGCCATTCAGGCAGAAGCGATAAAAACCAAAAGCAATTTTACGATAGTCGACGACATCGACAACAAAAACTCGTACTTGCAAAAAGGGATTTATACGTTTGATTCCAAAATAGGTGCCTACGGCGGTTATAAAATTAACATTACACTTAAATAGCATCTTATTAAAATGAAAAAAGGAATATTTTTTTTACTGTCTTTTGTACTATGTAGTTCGTGTGTGGTAAAAGGTAATTTAGCCGGACTTTATGGCTACTATAGTAAGACAATAGCTCAGAAACCTGAGTTATTTGTTATGCATCTTTCAGAAGCAGAAATATGCGGTTTAAGAAATTCCTCTATTCCAAAGATTGCGATTATAAAGGGCGCCGACATTAGGCAATGTGTTGTTGATGAAGAAGATGCGATCATCTATTTGTGGGCGCCAAAATGTAAATCGCCGTTTTGTATTCCGATAAATCTTGCCCAGCAACAATGCACTTTAAGAAAAGCAACCTTGTTTATCGTTGCAGAATACTACGATTTTGACAAAATGGACGAACTGTACAATACTGAACGACCAATTTTCGGGATTGATGTAGATTATTATCGAAGCAACCTTACATCAAAGTATGTGAAACGATTCATTTCCGACCTGGCTACAAAAGACATAGAGCCCGCGAGATTTATACGCTTTCATAAAGGACAAATTGTTGGAGCCGGACCTACAATACAAGACTTATACAAAAAATGAAAAACTACAATAAAACAATTAATTAACATTAAATTTTTAAGCCATGAAAACATTATTATTTTTCCTATTCGCAACTTTTGTATCTACAATCAACTGTGTTGCCCAAAAAGAAATTTCTATTCAAAGTATTGCCACAGAACAGGAATACAGTGCAATGGACGCAACCGAGAAAAAGCTTGTAAACTACGTCAACGCCTCAATCGGCGCGCTCAAATGTGCCAATCTGCATGAAACCACAAAAAAGCAAATGGCAACAATAAGCCTCAGTCTTAAAGGCGGAATACTCGATAACAACATTGTTATCTCCGACTACGAAAATGTTCCTGAATCTGCGCAAAGTTGCTTGATTTGCGGCGTAGGATCGGGTTTAAAATGTTTCAGAAAAATTAGAACCCAACTCGGAAACGGCCCCATTGTCGTTACAGTCGAATTGAACGGCGACTGCGTGCACGTAAGTTGGTAGCTTATCATAGTGAGGATTCAAAACTTAGATCGAAGCCAACTGAAACATTTGTCCAATGAAAACACTTGTAATTATTTGCCTGCTTTCATTACTTTCTATTAAAGATTTACAAGGTGCTCCGTACTCCGAAATTAAATGTCCGGAGCATCTCATTGAGCAGATGGCATACGAAATCGGTGTGATCAATAGAAGGTATAATATATTGTTGTCAAGGAAAGAGCATCAATTGGAAATTGCCAAAAATGATTTGCACACTGTTTCTCTCTGTGATGAGAAAGTAAACTTGTTGATAAAGATAGAGATTATAAAAGGTGATATAGCGCTTGTAAAAACTGCAAACACTAATGAAGTTTCCAAAATACGCTATCTCAAAGGACTGCAAATTATTAAGATCTTGTATGAAAAGGTCCTCAGTCTGGATCATCATTTCGCATCGGTGCGCTCGCTCAACGAAATCAACAAAATATCAAATCCGAACCAATATCCCGAGTTTAGCAAACTGAAGGAAATTATCGCGAATAAACGTGACCGCAAAACCGCATTCGACCTGACATCGGTTTTGGGGACCAACACCATTGTTTCGGTGGTGCAAACATTCACAAACATTCTCGTCTCTAGTCTGACCAAAGAAGAGAAAGAAAAAGAGCTCGCCAACGTCGACTGTATTTTAGATTTCACCTTGCGGATGCAAAACGACCTTAACACGATTTACTTCGAAACAGCCTTTCTGCAAACCAGCAATAACCGAATCAAACAAGACATCGAAACTTTGTTTAAAGATTACACCAAGCCAATTGGCTATCAGGCGACGCTCGAAAATTGCAGATCGAATGACGACTGGGAAACTATAAACCAAAAAATGGAGGAGTATCTCACAAAAATGAAATCGACCACCGGCACTTCGCAATACAAAATGCAAGTCAATGTTGAATTTCCAATCGACCGACTATTGCAATTTATTGGCCAGTACAACAACTTTATTGACCAGGGTGGAAAGTTTTATGAGAAGTTCAAGATCATTCTCAACAGTTATGAAAACGAAAAGCAGTGCGAAACTAAACTGCCGCTCGAATATAAAAAGCTCAAGTCCGATATTGATGTTGCCATCCAGAAATTCAATGTCGCCTACAAACCAGTAGAAATCAACGGAACCAAAATGAAGGAGATTTTATACGGTCTCAATGAGTTTGATTAAGTACGTTCTTATCTTTATTATAATTTGTGATTTTGGGGTAAGCGAAAGCTGTTGAAAAGCAGCTTCTCGTTACCCTTATTAATTGTCAAAACATGAAAACCATCATTACTTTATTGATAATGACGTTGCTGCCGCAGCAGTTGTCGGCTTTGCACATCCGGCAAATCGGGGTTTCTTCAATTTACGGCGACAGCATCAACATCAGCCTCGATACTGAAGCTGTGGAAATTTACTATTTCCAATCCTCGACCTATTCAGTTTCGGAAAACACAATATTGCTAAAAGTATTCTATGTGGAAGGTTTTGGATCCACCATCGCTTATCTTAACAATAATTTTGCAATTCCACTCCAAACCAATCAATCAGCGATCTATGCGCTTTATGTTGAAATTTACTATGGAGAAAATTTGCAGGATACAACCCAAATGACATTTATTACACCGTTGCCAGCGACAGTTTATTTGACAACCCAGTCGTCGGAAATTATAAAGATTGTGGTTTTTCCTAACCCGACCAATGGATTCTTAAATTTATCCAAAAAAGCCGACTCTGTAACAATCTATGACAGCCAATTGAGAAAAGTAATGGAATTTAAGGAGGTACAATTTGTCGACTTATCCGCCCTTGCTGAAGGATGTTATCTAGTGAAATTGCATACTGATAATATATTTATTACTAAACAAATTATCCGAAAGAGGTAAGATTATGGCACCACGGTGTCATATTTCATCTTCCGCAAAATTCGCATGGCTTCCTTAAAACTGAGATAAATATTCGGAAACGATTTCAATAGCGGTTTGGCGTCGATGAGTTTTTGTTTTGCTTCCTCAAAACCGTTGAGGTGGCAAATCATAAATGTGGAAGGCAGGTTTTGCAGATCTTTATGCTCGCGCTCGCTTAACGTTAGGTTTTTTTGAAGTTTGTCAATCAGCACCAGGTTCGAGTTGTAAATATGAAACAACATTCTCCGATTAAATTCCGGCGGCTCAAATAGAATTTCGCGCTCAATCGTATAATAGCCGTTGTCATAAAAGCGTATAGTCTGCTTTTCTAAAGGATAATAGCTGGTCTTGTCATTAAGACCCAGCGGAACATATTCCAGAATCGTAAAAGTATCGTCGTCAAAAGTGATCGTCACATCATCTTGTGCCGAGTAAAAAAGTTTGATTTGCTCGTTAATAAGCGAGATATCCACGCGTGAAAAGAAAATCTTATCGCGCACTTTTTTCTGGATTCCCGCCCAGCAGATGACAAACAATTCTTTGAAAACCTTGTATTTGGGCGACATATCCTTGTGCCTCAAACTCATAAAATCCATTACGCCATCAAGCGTATAGGCGATGCTGTTGCGTGAATTGTTTTCGATTCCGATGACGGTTTCGGTGTTTTGGAAATTCTTCTCGAAACCGAACTCAATCGGAAATGAATTGCTTCCGATTCGAACAAAGACCGTGTTGGCAGGAATGGTATGAATCCCTTTCTTAAACGATGAGGTTTTACTTTTGGGACGAATAGTCACCAATCCGACAACCTTATCTTTTGGCAAGTTTGGAAATGGCACATTTTCATATTGGATCTTTGGTGGATTTTCCAGAAACGCATTGACCAGATTTTGTATGCGACTGTCATCAAAGAAATCATCGCCTACAATCTCGTTGTCGTGATCTTCAATGCCCACGACTATATAAGAATTATTGGTGGGATTCGAATTTGACAACGCGCAGATATGCTTGAGGAATTTCGCTTTGCCCTCGCGTGAATGCAAATTTAGCTGTCGTTTCTTGTCATAAAAGCTGCTCTCATCATTGTGAGCAAGCAAATTTTTGATAAGTAGTCGCTTGTTGATCATAGGATCAGATCCTTTGAAATTTTACCTTCGAATTTAAAATTACGGAACGTCTTTGCCCATGCTTTCAGCCCAAATTGCAAACCAATCTTCTTTGTCTAGTTTCAACTCAACAGCTTTCATCAATGCCTGAATGCGCGCAACGTTTACTGTTCCGGCGATCGGGACGACCTGTGCCGGATGTTGTAAAATCCAAGAAAGTAAAATAGTATCCGAACCCAAATGGTATTTTTCAACCAAGGTAGCCAGTAATTTTTTAAGCCTTCGGGTTTGTTCATTGTCTTCCCGAAAAATATTCCCGAGCGGATTCCAGGACATCGGGCGTATGCCATGAATTTGCATATAGTCGAAACTGCCGTCGAGCATCGGATCGAAATGTGTGGCCGAAAATTGCACTTGGTTGTAGCTGATTTCAGTTTGCTGCCGGATCAATTCAATTTGGAAGGGCTTAAAGTTTGACAACCCGAAATCAATGATTTTGCCCTGTAATTGTAATTTTGCAACGGCATCCGCAATGTCATCGGCCTGCATCAGAGGACTGGGTCTATGCAGCAAAAAAACATCAAGGTACTCTGTGCGTAGATTTTTGAGCGAGTTTTCAACAGACCAAATGATGTAGTCTTTTGAATATTCGTAATGTTTGACTTTAGTATCGCGATTTTCAGAAATATGCTGACCAGAGGACGAAGGACGAATTGGCATAGCAATGCCACATTTAGAAATCAACTGGATTTTCTGACGCTCTATTTTACTTGCAGCGAAAGCTTTCCCAAATTCCGCTTCCGTAGTATACGAACCGTAAATATCAGCATGATCAAATGTGGAAATTTTATTTTCAAAGCAAATCTGGATCATGTGTTCCATCTCTTTGGTGGAAAGGTTCTTGTCCCACGCTCCCCAATTCATGGTGCCCGCGACGATTGGCGATAATTGTGTCATAAAAATAAAGTTATATTAACGAAGTATCTACGTTGCTTAAAAGGAGTTATGAAATTACTAATTTAATTCCGATGCTATGAAAAATATGAAAAAAGTTTTGTTGAGTTGCACTTATTACGACTGCTGTGTTTCCGTCATTGTAGTTCACCAACAATTAAAATAACATTCCACCAACGAGAACATCGATGCCTAGGGATCTATTTCCTTATAGGAAAGTTAAAAGCTCATAAAATTCACTTAAAGACAGCCATTTCAACGGCTGTCTTTGATTTTTTAACCAATTATTAACATCGTACTAGTAAAAAAAAATTCAATTTGCACCGTTATTTTTTTGCAACAAAACTTACATAAATAATGGAAGAAACTACAGCTGCTCTCGATATTAGGGCGATTAATGAAAAGATAGAAAGAGAAAGTGCTTTTATCGATTTGCTGAACATGGAAATGAATAAAGTCATTGTCGGCCAAAAGCACATGATTGAAAGGTTATTGATCGGACTTTTAGGACAAGGGCATATTTTGTTGGAAGGTGTTCCGGGACTCGCAAAAACCTTGGCAATAAACACTTTGTCACAAGCTATTCACGGTTCTTTTAGCCGCATCCAGTTTACGCCAGATTTGCTCCCTGCAGATGTCGTTGGAACCATGATCTACAATATCAAGCAGAACGAATTCTCGATAAAAAAGGGTCCTATATTCGCCAATTTCGTCCTCGCTGATGAGATTAACCGTGCGCCTGCAAAAGTGCAATCGGCCTTGTTGGAGGCAATGCAAGAAAAACAAGTAACTATTGGCGATACTACTTTTAAACTGGACAAGCCGTTTTTGGTATTGGCAACGCAAAATCCGATCGAACAAGAAGGTACTTACCCATTGCCTGAAGCGCAGGTCGACCGCTTTATGCTGAAAACCGTAATTGATTATCCCAAAATGGATGAAGAGCGCATGGTCATCCGCCAGAACCTCAAAGGCAGTTATGAAAAAGTGAGCCCGGTGATTTCGGTAGAACAAATTTTGCGGGCGCAAGAAGCCGTGCGCGAAGTTTATATGGATGAAAAAATTGAAAAATATATTCTCGATATCGTGTTCGCCACGCGTTACCCTGAAAAATATAAACTCGAAAATCTTAAGCCTCTTATCAGTTTCGGCGCTTCGCCACGTGGAAGCATCAATCTTGCAAACGCGGCCAAATGTTATGCTTTTATCAAGCGCCGCGGCTATGTAATTCCCGAAGATGTACGTGCGGTAGTGCATGATGTATTGCGCCACCGTATTGGTGTGACGTATGAAGCCGAAGCCGAGAACATCACATCGGTAGACATTATCAATAAAATAGTAAACGAAGTAGAAGTTCCCTAGTGGTTGATAGTTAAGTGTTGATGGTTGATGGGTTTTCCGGCGACCAACAACCAACAATTGACAACCAACAACTGATAAAATGGAAACCAAAGACCTTCTCAAAAAAGTACGTAAAATAGAAATCAAGACCCGAAGATTGAGCGATCACATCTTTTCGGGCGAATACCATACGTCGTTTAAAGGACGCGGAATGACTTTTTCGGAGGTGCGCCAATACCAATACGGAGACGATATTCGCGCTATCGATTGGAATGTGACTGCGCGCTACAACGAACCGTATATCAAGGTTTTTGAGGAGGAGCGCGAACTCACGATGATGCTCATGGTCGATATTTCGGGATCTGAAAGTTTCGGAACCAAAAACCAATTTAAGAATGAGATTGTGACAGAAATTGCCGCAACCATGGCGTTTTCAGCAACTCAAAACAATGATAAAATTGGACTAATTTTATTTTCAGATCAAATCGAATTGTATATTCCTCCAAAGAAAGGTCGTTCGCACGTATTGCGCATTATCCGCGAACTAATTGAATTCGAACCGAAAAGCAATAAGACCGATATCGCCCAGGCGCTTAAATTTTTGTCGGGAACGCAAAAAAAGAAAGCGATTGTTTTTATGATATCCGATTTTATGGCGGAAGATTATGAGCAAACACTAAAAATAGCTTCTAAAAAGCACGACATCACAGGAATCCGCGTCTATGATATTCGAGAGGAACAGTTGCCAAACCTCGGAATGGTTTCTATGCTCGACGCCGAAACCGGAGCGACAAGACTGATAAATACCGGATCGAAATCAGTGCGCATGAATTACGAAAAATACTACCACGACAAGGTCGCATATTTCAAGGAAACCTTTAGTAAATCAGGTTCGGGCGTCGTCCATACCAGAGTCGACGAAAGTTATGTAACCAAACTTTTAGGCTACTTTAAATCGAGATAAGTCTGAAACAAAACATGAAAAATAAAATATATCTTTTTGTATTGGCGCTGTTTTCGACCGCTGTTTTTGCCCAACAGAAGTCGGTAATAACCACTATTGACAAACAAAAGAATAAGATCGGCGCCGAATTTAAGGTGTCTTTTAAAACCTCGGTAGATACACTGACCAAAGTTGTTTTCCCCAATCTTAAAAATTTCGGCGCGCTTGAAGTCATACAGTCGTATCCAATCGACACTATAAAAAAGGACGATCGTTATGAACTTACCAAAAGATATGGTCTGACCCAATTCGATAGCGGAAAATTCACAGTTCCGGCAATTAAAATCCTTATCAATAACAAACCGGTTTTCACTGACAGCATAAAAGTGGAGGTTTCCAATGTGGCAGTCGATACGTTGAAGCAGAAAATGTACGACATCAAACCAATTGCAGAAGGCCAACCCAATAATAGCTGGTTATGGAAACTGCTGCTAGCTTTGGTCATTCTTGCTGCAATCGGGGCATTTATTTATTGGTTGATTAAGAATCGAAAATCAAATAAAACAGCGGCGGAAATATACAAAACGCCGATCGAAAAGGCGACAAGCCTGCTCAATACGCTCGAGAAAAAGCAACTCTGGCAACAAGGTGAAGTCAAAGCCTATTATAGCGAGCTAACCGATATTGCTAGAAATTATATCGAAGAAGCAATTGAAATTCCAGCCATGGAAAGTACGACTTCGGAACTCATCGAAGGCTTGCGAAAGGCGTCGCTCAAAAAGAAAATGATGCTCTCACAGGAAACCATAAAGAATCTTGAACGGGTGCTTCAACAAGCCGACCTTGTTAAATTCGCCAAATCAAAACCACTTGATTTCGAAATTACTGAAGACCGAACAAAGATTGAAAAAACAATCATTACGCTTGATAAAGCGATTCCAATCAGTACCGCAGAAGAGCAAGAAGAATTACTGCTTAACGAAATGCAGCGTCAGGAACAGCACAAAAAGCAATTGGAGAAAAAGCGTCGTGCACGAATCATGACCAGCATTGGCGTTATTATCGGCTGTGCAATCGGAATCTTATTGTTCTTCATAATGACCAAAGGTTTTGGTTATGTAAGGGATAATATTGTGGGCAGCCCAACAAAAGAATTGCTTGAAGGCGAATGGGTATACAGCGAATACGGTAATCCGGCCGTAAGGATCGAGACGCCGCAAGTCCTTAAAAGAGCCGACAATTCCAAAACGTTTCCAAAGGAAGCACTTGCGCTTTTTAAAGAAAACAGTTCATTTACTTTCGGAGGGATAATCGATGGCTTTTATATCGCAGTGAGCACCGCGAAGCCAAAACAAGAATCTGAATATGATCTCAATACCGGTTTGCAAGGAACAGTCAACGGTTTCGGTGGTCAACAGCTCGCCATGAGTCAGGCCGATTTTCAAACCAAAGAGGGAATAAAAGGCATTAAAGGATATGGGACATTCGTCAAAGTAGATCCTGTGTTGAAGAAAAGTATCAAAATATATTTCGACGTATTGATATTTAAAGAAGAAAAAGGTTTCCAACAAATTGTAATCATACATGAAGAAGGGGACAAATATGCAGAACAGGTTTCAGAGCGAATCATGAATTCGGTTGAACTTAAAAAGGTAAGCGAATGAAAAATGTGACTTTTTTAAATCCTGAATTTTTCTGGCTCTTCGCATTGCTGCCGTTTGCCATTGCGTGGTACATCTGGAAAAGAAAGCAGCAGACACCTACATTAAAATTAAGTTCTTTAAAAGGATTTCACGCGTCAGGATCGTTTTTGGCCAAACTCAAACCAATGCTTTTTGCAATGCGTTTGCTGGCTTTAAGCGCACTAATCATCGCAATGGCGCGCCCACGTACGGTCGATGTCAGCAATAAAACCAAGACAACCAAGGGAATAGATATCGTCATGGCAATCGACGTTTCCGGAAGTATGCTCGCTAAAGACCTTAAGCCTAACCGGATGGAAGCGCTGAAAAGGGTTGCCGCCGACTTCGTGCAGGAAAGACCCAATGATCGTATCGGACTTGTCGTGTATGCCGCAGAAGCGTATACCAAATCACCGGTTACGAGCGATAAAGCAGTTGTTTTGGATGCCATTGGATCTATAAAATACGACAATGTATTACAGGATGGAACTGCAATCGGTATGGGATTGACAACGGCAGTCAACCGTCTAAAGGACAGCAAAGCCAAGAGCAAAGTGATTATCCTTTTAACGGATGGCGTCAACAATGCCGGATTTATAGAACCCGAAACTGCGTCGGATATCGCACAGCAATACGGGATAAAGGTTTATACGATTGGAATCGGAACAAATGGCATGGCTGAATTTCCGTACGCGATAGCGCCAAACGGACAATTTCTTTTCCGTATGATGCAGGTAGAAATCGATCAGAAGCTCATGCAAAGCATTGCACGTAAAACAGGTGGAAAATATTTCCGCGCAACAGGAAATGAAAAACTGGCGCAAATTTATGCAGCCATCAATAAGCTCGAAACCACCGAAATTGAAGAATTGAAGTTTTACGATTATGACGAAAAATACCGACCGTTTGTTTGGCTCGCCGGATTGCTTCTGCTAGCGGAAATCACATTGCGCAACACAATTTTTAGAAGTTTTATATAAAAAATGAAATGTACGAATTAGAAGAAAAAGGCTATTTGTATCTGCTCGCCATCATTCCGGTGCTGCTCCTGCTATTCGTGTATATCCAGTTCTGGAAAAGAAAAAAACAACGCGAATTCGGAGATCTGGCGCTTGTCAAAAAGCTGAGTCCGGAAAAATCGGTATTTAAGCCGATATTAAAATTTACATTATTGATACTGGCACTCGCCGCATTGATTTTGGGATTGGTAAATCCGAAGATAGGTACAAAAATGGAAACCGTAAAGCGTGAAGGTATCGACATCGTCTTTGCTGTCGATGTTTCCAAAAGTATGCTCGCCGAAGATGTCGCGCCAAGCCGCCTCGATAAATCAAAGCAAATCGTTTCGCAAATTATCAACCAGCTCGGAAACGACCGCATCGGCATCGTGGCCTATGCTGGCAGCGCATTTCCCGTACTGCCAATCACTACCGATTATGGCGTTGCCAAAATGTTTTTGCAGAGTATGAACACGACAATGGTTTCATCGCAGGGCACTTCATTGGATGATGCGATAAAATTGTCATCGACGTATTTCGACAAAGGCAATAAGACCAGTAAATTGCTGATTATGATTTCGGATGGTGAAGATCATTCCGAAGGTGCGGAGTCTGCAGCCGAAGAAGCCAACAAAGCCGGAATGAAAATCATTACGATTGGTGTCGGAACAGAAAAAGGCGGACCTATTCCACTCAAAAGAAACGGTGTCGTCGAAAGTTTCAAAAGAGACAACAATAACGAAGTGGTCGTGACCAAGTTGAATCCCGAAAGCCTTATGGCAATTGCCAAAGCGACAAAAGGCGGCTACATCAATGGAAACAATACCAAAGATGTACTTGCGTATATCAAAAAAGCGCTCGAAAACATTGAAAAAACCGAATTCGAAGCGACGCAGATGGCCGATTTCCAGTCGCAATTCCAATGGTTTTTAGGCATGGCATTTCTACTGCTCATTGGCGATATTTTCCTGCTCGAGAAAACCACAAGCTGGATAAGAAGACTGAATTTATTTAATGAAAAGGACTCATGAGGAATTTCTTGCTATATAGTTTATTCTTGATTGCTGTTGCTGCATCGGCGCAGGAAAAGGACAAGCATTTGCCAATAGGCAATAACGCATTCGATGCCAAAAAGTATGCAGACGCTGAGGCGGAATATAGGATTTCCCAATCCAAAACAACAAAAAACGCTGCCGCAGCGTACAATCTAGGGAATTCGATTTATATGCAGAATCAAGCAGCCGAATCCAAATCGGCGTTCCGGAAAGCGATAGAAAACACAAATGACCGCCGACAAAAACATCAGGCATTTCACAACCTTGGTAACGCGCTGATGAAAGAGAAAGATTATACTCAGGCAGTCGAAGCTTATAAAAATGCACTTCGGAACAATCCCGAAGATGAGCAGACACGCTACAATTATGCCTTAGCGAAAAAAATGTTAAAGGACAATCCGCCGAAAAAGGATGACAAGAAGGACGACAAGAAAGAGGATAAGAAAGACAAGAAAGACGACAAAAACAAGGACAAGGATAAGAAGGACGAAAAGAATAAAGACCAGGACAAAAAAGACGGCGATAAAGATAAAAAAAATCAAGGCAAAGACAAACCCGAAGAAAAGCCACAGCCAAAACCGGGTGGAATTTCAAAAGAGCGCATTCAAAACCTCATGGATGCCGTAAACAATGAGGAAAAAAAGGTGCAGGATAAAGTCAATGCCAAGAAAGTAAAAGGCAAACCGGTTCAAACTGAGAAAGACTGGTAATCGCATTTTAAATATAAATGATAGAATTGTTAGATAAAAGGACTATGTTGGTCGAAAAGAATAATTAGGAATGAATAAGCATATTTTTCTTTTATTGCTCAGTTTCCAAGGGCTTTTGGCACAGGTGCAGTTTGAGGCTCGCGCGAGTAAAAACACACTTGGACTCAATGAGCGACTGCGTGTAGATTTTACGATGAACGATGACGGAGATAATTTTTCCCCGCCGTCCTTCGAGGGTTTTCGAATTGTAGGCGGTCCTAGCCAGCAGGTTAGCCAATCGTGGGTCAACGGACGCAGTTCCTTCCAGAAATCTTATTCGTATTATTTGTTACCAACTCAAAAAGGGTCAGTGGTGATCCGTCAGGCGTCGGTGGAAATCAACGGACAGATCTACAAAACCAACCCAATCAAGGTTACTGTAACCAATCCGGTGGAGCAACCACGCGATCCGAACGAACAACCGCAAATTTCCTCCGATGATGCCATTCATCTGGTCGCTGAAATCTCCAAAGACAACCCGTATGTGAACGAGCCGATTACCGTGGTTTACAAGTTATTTTTCAGTTACAACATTGGTATCACCAACTGGCGCGAGCTCAACAAACCCAAGTATAACGATTTCTGGAGCCAGAATATCGACATCAAGCAATTGGTTGCCGAAGAAGGAAAATACAATGGCGAAAAATACCGGTACGTCGTTTTAAGAAAAACGGTACTCTATCCGCAAAAATCGGGAAAGCTTGAAATTGAACCACTTTCTCTCGATATCGATGTGCAGTTGCCAACAAACAGAAGAAATATTTTCGGCCAGGTGCAAATCGTAGAAGACAACAAACGGGTTTCCGCGGGCAGCAAGACCATTACCGTAAAACCGTTGCCCGAAGCAGGGAAGCCTGCCGATTTCTCAGGCGCTGTCGGGCGTTTCAATTTTACGGCAACAACTTCGAAAACCAATCTTAAAAGCGGCGAATCGCTCGATCTGAAAGTCGCCGTGTCAGGAACCGGAAATCTGAAATTATTCAGTCTGCCAAAACCGGTAGTTCCAAATTCAATTGAAATGTACGATCCGGTTCATAGTGAGAAAGTCCAAACGCCGCTTTCAGGAATGAACGGTAGCATCACCGATTTGTATACGATTATTCCGCAATTCAAAGGAAAATATCCGATTAAGCCGATGTCATTCACCTACTTCGACCTCGGTTCGAAAAAATACCAAACAATCACTTCACCTGAAATCATGATCAATGTCCTCGACGGACCGACAGCCGACACTGAAAATTCCGCCTCAGCAAGTACCGGCGTTTCTAAAGTGAAAGTCGATGCGGGAGAACAATTCCGTTTTATAAAACTGAAAACGGCGTTGTCAACGTCAAATAAGAAGGATTTTCTAGGATCAACGTTGTTTTATATTTTGTTGTTTGCACCTTTTCTGATTATCCCGATTATCATATTGCTGAGAAAGAAAAAAGAGGCAATCGACAACGATGTGTATGGCAACCGAATCAAAATGAATAATAAGCTCGCCAAAAAATACCTGTCCGACGCCAAAAAGCATATTGACAATAAGGAGCCATTTTACATCGCGTTAGAAAAGGCAATGCACAATTTTCTCAAAGCAAAACTTCATATCGAAACATCGGAAATGAGCAAAGATAAAATTCGCGAAATCCTGCTATCGAAAAATGCCAATCCCGAAACCGTGCAAGCATTTCTCAACCTCACCGAAAATTGTGAGTACGCAAGGTATGCTCCGGCATCAAGCGTAGCAATTCACCAGGATTATGAAAAAGCGGTAGCGATTATTTCGGATTTGGAAAAACAAATATAAAAATGAAAAAGGCAGTCATTATATTTTTGCTCGTAACACAACCTTTACTTGCCCAAAGTGGCTTTGAAATTGGCAATACCTTGTATCAGCAGGGCAATTACGAAGGCGCGGTTACTGCTTACGAAAATGTGTTGGTGGGTAAAAAGCAATCGGCAGAATTGTACTTTAATCTCGCCAATTCTTATTACAAACTCAATAAGGTTGCACCCGCGATTTACAATTATGAAAAGGCGCTGCTCCTGAATCCGGGCGATGTCGAGATTCAAAACAACTTGACGTTTGCGCACAAAATGACAATAGACGAGATCAAAGACGTACCGCAAGTCGGATTTGCCAAAATGTTGCGCGATTTTACAGGTAGCTTTTCCTATGATGGCTGGGCATGGATTTCAGTTGGCTTCGCAAGCTTATTTCTACTGTTTTTCCTCGGTTATTATTTTTCACAAACCACTTTCCTCAAAAGAGTTTTCTTCATCGGTATGTTTGTGGTTGTTTTTCTGATCATCATCGGCATTTTGGCGGCTGTTTCTGAAAAGAACCACGATGTCTCGGAAAGACCTGCCATTGTTTTTTCTGAAATTACGCCGGTGAAAAGCGAGCCTAAAGACTCCGGATCCGACATTTTTATACTTCATGAAGGAACCAAAGTGTTTGTCGATGAGATGCTCGATAATTGGAAAAAAATCCGCCTCAGTGACGGGAGCGAAGGCTGGATACAAAGCAGCGCCATCCGCGAGATAAAAGAATAAAGATTAATCTTCCTTCGGATTTTCGAGTTTAAAACCGTCTTCTTTAAAAGCCGTAAACCACTCTTCGATTGCGGGATAAATGGCACGCGAAACATCTCGTATCGGATGAAACAATACCGATTTGTCCTGGTTTGCTTTTGACAGAAACGTTTCATTAGCATTGATTTTCTGAAAAAGGTTAAGCAGAATGCTAATCGTGAGAATGGTTTTCAAAACACCAAAAATCCCACCCAATATCGTATTAAAAATGCCTAACGCTGCGAAATTGGCGATCGAAGTAAACACCTTCGCGAGCGTCGAAACAGCAACGACGACCAGAATAAACGTCAGCGCAAATGCCGAAACCTGAACAACTTTCGGATTCCACGATGCATAATGATTTTCGAGAAAATCTTTCATCACATACGAAAATTTAATTGCGATAAAAATGCCGAGCAACATCGAAACCAATGAAGCCAATTCGACAAAAAAGCCGTTTCTAATGCCGCCGATCAATCCGAAAGCCAATCCCACGCACAAAATGATATCCAAAGTACCCATAATCCGATTTTGCGCAAATATAAATGTTTCCTTCACTTCAATGTCAATTTTCAACTTCTTATCTTTGCCAATCATTTCCGCTTTGTAAATCCAACTTTACAAGCCATCAATTACGATCCGCAACAATGTCAAGAGATACACAATTAAAAGAACGCTGGGAAAACTTGGTCAACCTGCTTTCAAACCAATTTTCACAAGGCGAAGACCTCGATCTCGACGCGATTATTTACCTGATCGGCGTGCAGGAATTGGGAAAAGTTCACAACAAATTCAAGAAAGACGAAAAGCTCAACCTCATGCACATCGCGATTTGCCGTTTGCTGGAACCTTACGGCTTTTACGAATTCGAATATTTCGACGAAGAAGGCTGGCCGCATTACAAAGTCAGGGAAGAATTGCCGCCGCTCAAAGCCGGCGAACAGTCGGTGCTGATGAAAGAAGCAATCGTGAACTATTTCCTAGAAAGGGAACTCATCAAATAAAGTTTTATTGGAAGCTATTCCCGCTATTCGCTTCAATCTTTTTTTAAGAATTGTATTTCCCTTGCGCTGCGCTGCAGGGCAATCCTTAAAAAAAGGATTTCCACTACTATCGGGGCTAAAAATAATTCCCTAAATTTGCGCTCTCCATTACCGAACGATACAATGATAGACAAGATAAAAGAATATATAGGCGAAGCCCAACATTTTTCAACCCAGGATCCCGCCGAACTTGAAACGTTCCGCATTAAATTCCTTGGAAGCAAAGGCTTGCTTAAAGATTTTTTCGCCGAATTCAAGAATGTTCCCAACGAGCAGAAAGCAGCTTTCGGTCAGGTTATCAACTTATTGAAAACGACTGCTGAAGACAAAGTGAAATTTACTCAGGAAGCAATCGAAAGCAAATCTGAAAGCAAAGGCATTTATGGCGATTTGACGCGTCCCGGAGAACCGGTCATTATCGGTTCGCGCCACCCAATTTCATTAGTCAAAAACCAGATTGTCGATATCTTTTCAAACATTGGATTCAACGTTTCCGAAGGTCCCGAAATCGAAGACGACTGGCACAATTTTACCGCATTGAACCTGCCCGAATACCATCCGGCCCGTGACATGCAGGACACTTTTTTTATCCAGACCAATCCCGATATTTTGTTGCGTACGCATACTTCATCGGTTCAGGTACGCTATATGGAAAACAACAAACCGCCAATTCGAACCATTTCCCCGGGACGCGTGTTTCGTAATGAAGCGGTTTCATCGCGCTCGCACTGCATTTTCCACCAGGTTGAAGGTTTGTATATTGATAAAGACGTTTCGTTTGCCGACTTAAAGCAGACGCTTTTATATTTTACTAAAGAAATGTTCGGAAAATCTAAAATCCGTTTGCGCCCGTCCTATTTCCCGTTTACAGAACCAAGTGCAGAGGTCGATATTTATTGGGGACTCAAAACAGAAACCGATTACCGTATCACCAAAGGAACTGGGTGGCTGGAAATTATGGGCTGCGGAATGGTGGACCCGCATGTCTTAAAAAACTGCGGCATCAACCCCGATGAATACACCGGATTTGCATTCGGAATGGGAATCGAACGCATCGCGATGCTACTCTACCAAAT